>Ga0247803_1000016_pt1 | contig 195832 bp, 175 predicted proteins | sample UWRJL014104B1_FD_180928 | JGI IMG/M metagenome (GOLD analysis project Ga0247803, IMG submission 180928) | Plant litter microbial communities from Arlington Agricultural Research Station in Wisconsin, United States - UWRJ-L014-104B-1 | ecosystem: Environmental > Terrestrial > Plant litter >... | reverse complement strand
CACTGTCGATCGACAACCTCTTCGTATTCCTCATCGTGATGGCCGCGTTCTCGGTGCCCAAGGCGTATCAGCAGAAGGTGCTGATGTTCGGCATCATCATCGCGCTGATCATGCGCGGTGGTTTCATCGCGGTGGGCGCGGCCCTGATCGAGAACTTCTCCTGGGTGTTCTACCTCTTCGGCGCCCTGCTGTTCGTGCTGGCCTACATGCAGGTGCGCGGCCACGAGGGCAACCCCGCCAATAACCTCTTCGTGCGCCTGGCCCGCCGGGTGCTGCCGGTCACCGACGAGTACGACCGCGACAGGCTCACCACCAAGATCAACGGCAAGCGCTTCGTCACCCCGATGCTGCTGACCATCATCGCGATCGGCTTCATCGACCTGGTCTTCGCGATCGACTCGATCCCCGCGATCTACGGGCTCACCTCCGAGGCCTACATCGTCTTCACCGCCAACGCCTTCGCCCTGATGGGCCTGCGCCAGCTGTTCTTCCTCATCGGCGGCCTGCTCGAGCGCCTCGTCTACCTCTCCCAGGGCCTGGCCGTCATCCTCGGCTTCATCGGCCTCAAGCTGGTCTTCCACGCCCTGCACGTGAACGAGGTGCCGTTCATCAACGGCGGCGAGCCCGTGCTGTGGGTGCCCGAGATCCCGATCTGGTTCTCGCTGGTCTTCATCGCCGCCACCGTCACAGTGGCGACCGTCGCGAGCCTGGCCAAGACCCGTGGGGACGCCGCCAAGGCCGACCGCGGCCAGGTCGAGGGCCAGCCGATCACCAAGGCCAAGGACTCGCACTAACCGATTTGCACCGGTCGACGCTCACTGACGGATGAGGGTGGTCTCGAGGTTGTCGACGCTCACGCTGCGATAGTCGCGGTAGTCCTCCGGCACCTCGATCACCGTGACCCACGGCTTCAGCTGCGCGGTGCAGCCGTCCGAGCCGGCGGGCACGATCTCCTCGCTCACGATCTCCAGGCTCCCCGCCAGTGCGATGTCGCGATACAGCGTGGGGCGGGTCGCGCACCCCGAACCGAAGATCACCAGAGTCAGTTCGTCGACGCCTGGACCGGCGACGGCATACGAGTCAGCCGGCTGGACGTTTGTATCGAAGACGGGCATCTCCACGTCGGTACTGACGATTCGCGCTGCGGCGAGGGTCTCTGGCGCAAACTGCGCCGTGAAACTGGCTCCCGGGAAGTGGCAGTCGTCGGGTGTGCCAGCCGCGATCGCGGCCTCGGTGCAGTCGGACTCGGCGGGCGGGATCGCGGTCACCTGCACCTGGCCGAGCCGGATGTCGAGCGGCACCGTCAGCGTCGCAGCGAAGGAGCCATCGACGGCCACGAGTGCCGTGGTCGACACTCGGGCGGCGTCGGTGAAGTGACTCGAGCGCAGCTCGAGCGTCTGCACAGTCCCCGGGGCCAGGGTGGTGCAGATCTCCCCCGGCTCAACAGGCTCCCGCGAGACGACAACGTCCTCACCGACCACGGCCTTGGCCGGGGTCACCGTGATCCCACAGCCGAACGGATCGTTGCCCGCGGCGGTGGGAACGGCAGTGGCAACGGCGGTGGCAGCTTCGTCGAGGCTGAGGGCGTCCGTGTCGGCCGCTCCCTCTGCGCAGCCGACCAGAGGCAGCGCGACGAGCATCAGCACTACGGCGGCTGTGGCCCGAGTGCGCGTCATTTGAGTAGCTGGGTCGCGTCGATATAGCCGAGGAGGGTGACGCCGTCGGCCAGGTAGACGGGTATCTGGCCGGCCGGCACCGCATCGAGAAATTCCGCAGTGGCGCCGGGAAGCAGGCTGGTACGAGCAAGGGCCATATCACTCGGATAGGCGAAGCCGGTCTCACCGTTGATCGTGACGACCGGCGTCAGCGAGTCCGATTTCGGTTCGAACAGGTCTGACTCGGTGGAGCCCTGGGACGCGGCGGAGTCCTGCCCGTCTGCGCTGGCTGCCTCACCGCTCAGTGTGCTGGCGGCCTCCACCGGCTGAGGGGCCCTGGCGTCCTGGGCCACGAGAGGGTCGGCGAACCGGTCGATGGCCATGACGGTGCCGGCGCCCACACCGCCGGCGAACAGCAACGCCGCGGTCGCCGCCAGCGCGAAAGCCGGGCGGGACAGCCGCGCCGGACGAGGACGTGGGGTGCCTGCCACCGTGCGAACGAGCAGGGCGCGTATCTCGGCACTCCGCCGGGCATCGAACTTCGGGTCATCGCTCCGGCGGTTGCGGGGTTCGTCGGTCGGTTCGGGGGTCATCACAGGCTCCATCCCTATCTCACGTCGGGGGCGTTCAGCAGCATCAACTCGGCCATGCGGTTCTTGGCCCGGTACAGCCGGGATTTCACGGTGCCGATCGGGATCCGCAGGGCCAGGGCCGCCTCAGCTGTGGTCAGCTCCTCCAGCACGCAGAGCGTGAGGATGTCCTGGTCGCGCGCGTTCAGTTGGGCGAACACCTCGCGCACACCCGGGGCGCTGCGGGCCCGGTCGAGCTCGGTGCCGAGGTCGTCCGACGGGTCGGGATGCGAGCGCTCCGGCGAGAGTCTCGACAGGGCCAGACGGTAGCGCCTGTTCGAGCGAGCCTGGTTGCGGCAGACGTTGTTCGTCGTCACCAGCAGCCAGCCGATCACCGACCCGTTCACCACCCGCACCCGGCGCCGGTGCCGCCAGAGTTCCAGGAACACGATCGCGGTGGCATCCTCGGCGTCGTGCCTGGAGGCGAGGGCGCGCAGAGCGTGACCGAAAACCCGGTCACGATGCTCATCGAAGAGTTCCCCGAACGCCCCCGCATCCCCCTCGACGGCGCGAGCCCATACCTCGTACTCATTGGTCCCCCGGGCGGCCGTCATACCTAATAATGTCCGCACCCCGCGGATGGTTCCATCCGCGGCCACTCCGTACCTGTTGCCCATGCGGACAAATGGTGCCGGTGTGCGGGGCGCACTTGTCCGCACTGGCAACAGTTGCGGCTCAGCGGTCCGGCTGCACGATCCGATCGTGGTCCCAGGGCCCGGCCCAGCCGAGCTCGTCGAACATGCGGGACAGCACGATCGCGGTGAAACCCCAGACCAGCCGGTCACCCACGGCGAAGGCCGGCGCCCGGTAATCGGTGCCGCCGACGGTGTGCACGGTGCTCGCCCGGTTGGCCGCGTCCAGCAGCTCCGCCACGGGAATCCGGAAGACGTCCACGGTTTCGGCGTGGTCCATCGCGGCCACCTGCGATGGCCGGGTCCACCAGGCCGGGACCGGCGTGACGAGATGGTTGCTCACCGGCACCGGCATTGCCGGCAGCGTGCCGAGAGGTTCGAGGCCGGAGGCGTCCAGGCCGGTCTCTTCGACGGCTTCCCGCAGCGCCGCAGCAACGGGGCCGGCATCGGAGGCTTCCAGCCGGCCGCCGGGAAACGCGATCTGGCCCGGGTGACTGCCCAGGGTGGACGCGCGGCGCAGCAACAGCACGTCGAGGTCACGGGGTACCCGGTCCGACCCGGCCGACGGGTGCGCAGGTACCGCGTCGAGCACGCCGAACAACACGAGGACCGCGGCCCGGCGTGCGCTCGATCGGTCGGGGAGGTCACGGCTTCGGCCGGTCCCCCAGTCCAGCCCGCGTTCGCAGAGCGCCGCGAGTTCGGCGCGGGGATCGTTCGAGACCACGAGCATGCTCCCACCATACGCAGCCACGACGGTGCCCGCGCCGCGCCTAGCCGAGCAGGCCGAGCGTGACCGCACGGCGCACGGCGCCCATGCGGGAGGTCGCGGCGAGTTTCACGAAGATGTTGGAGACATGCCGTTTCACGGTTCCCTCGGCGAGGGAGAGTTGCTGCCCGATTTCCCGGTTGGAGTAGGCCAGGGCGACCATGCGCAGCACCTCGAGCTCCCGGACGGAGAGAATCGGTGCGGCCGCCTCCCGCTCCGGCACGGCCACGGCCGCCGGACCCTCGGCCTGCACGGTTCTCACGACGGCGAGCAGGGCCGCCGACGCGACGGTCTTCTGCAGGTAGTGGGCCGCTCCGGCTGCCCGCAGCTGGGTCTCGAGGATCCGGTCGGCATGCATCGTCAGAATCACGACGGCCGTGCCCGGGTGCATCCGTTTCACCCACCGCACCGTCGTCTCGGCGGGCGCGCCGGGGATCTCCACGTCCAGCAGCAGCACATCGGGCCGCAGCCGGTCGACCAGCGCGGTCGCTTCGGCACTGGTCGCGCCCTGGCCGACGACGCTCAGCGCCCCGTCCCTGGCCAGGATGCTGTGCAGCCCCTCACGGAAGAGTCCATGGTCGTCGATGATGACGACGGATCGTGGCTGGGTCATGCGCCGGCCTGGGCGACGATGGGAAGGTCCAGGGTGACGAGTGTGCCGGTGCCCGGGTCGGTGAGAATGGTCAGTTCCGCGCCGATCGCCTCCGCTCGTTCGCGGGCGCCGATGAGTCCGAGCGCTCCCGGGCGCACGTCTGCACGCACGAATCCGATGCCGTCGTCCTGCACCGACACGGTCACCGCGGTGGGCGTCCAGGTCAGGTCGATGCGGATGGCGGACGCCTTGGCGTGCCGCCTGGCGTTGTGCACGAGTTCCCGGATCACGATGAAGGCCTCCTCCTGCATACCCGTGCTCAGGGCCCCCGGTTGCCCGGTGCTGAAGACGCCGACCGGGGTCGTCCCGTCGGCGGCGTCGTCGGCAAAGTCGATGAGGGCCTCGTGCAACTGCCTGGATCCCACCTGGTACCGCAGTTCGGTCGCGATGACCTGCGTTTCCCGCAGAGCCAGCTGCAGGGCATCCAGTGCCACACGGATGTCCGCCGCCCCGTCGTCGTCGCGGTCGGGGTCACCGAAGCCGGAAAGCTGCAGGCGCTGGTGGGCGACCGCGATGCTGTGGGCGACCCTGTCGTGCAGGTCCCGGGAGATGCGCAGCCGCTCTTCGGTGTGGGCGCTGGAGAGGCGGCCGAGGAGAACGTTCACGTAGCTGGTGGCCGCCGGCACGACGTTTTCCATGATGGCGTGCTGCAGGCTCAGGGCCACAGCAGCCGTCCCCCACCGGCCCGGCAGCACCTCGGTGATCGCGGCCAGGGAGACCTCGAAGAGCACGTGCGAGGCAGCCAGGCTCTCCGCCGGGTGAATGTGCTGATCGGCTCGTCGTCGTCCGATATCGGCACCCGCGGTCGCCGTGATCACCGGCGCGCGTCCCGGCGCACTGCCGGGCGTCTCCGCGGCCGTCAGGCTGGCGAAGACCCTGGCGAGAATGGCCCGCACCTGTGCCGCGAGTTCCTCGCCGACGGTGCTGTCGGACACCAGCGGACTCGCCTGTGTGGCCAGTCGGGCCTTCAGCTCCAGCAACACCCGCGTCAGGACGGTGCTGAACTCGGCATCCAACGGCCCGGTCGGTGTGATTGCAGTGGGCACGCGTGTCCTTCGGTTCGGGCGGGCCCCCAGCCTCCCACACGCTGCTACCGGCGCAGGAGCCAGACGACTCCTGCGCACGCAACGCCCCCGCGTTGCCCCGGCAGTTCCCCCGCTGCCGACGTTACGGCGCACACCGGACGCGGACAATGTGTCGAAGGACACATCCCCGCCCGTCCGGGCCGAGGCGGCGCCGGGCCACGGCGACATTGACAGTGGCCCGGTCGGGGACAACTGTGGTGCGCAGTCCCAGCGCACCCCGCCCAGTCCCAGAGAACCGGAGGTCCATGCCATGAAATTCCCGCCGATCGCCGACTACGCCTTTCTCTCAGACTGCGAGGTGAGCGCCCTGGTCGCTCCGGGTGGCGCGGTGGAGTGGTTGTGCCTGCCCCGGCCGGACAGCCCGAGCATCTTCGCCGCCCTGCTCGACCGTTCCGCCGGCCTGTTCGGGTTCTCCCCTACCAACACCGCGGTGCCCGAGCAACGCCGTTACCTGCCCGGCACGACGGTGCTGGAGACCACCTGGCACACCCCCACCGGCTGGATGAGGGTCAGGGATGTGCTGGTGATGGGCCCGCTGGCCGACCAGCGACGGGAGGGCTACCGGCGCTCCCCCGGCAACGCGATCTCGCAGCGCACCTTGCTGCGCATCGCGACCTGTTTCGACGGCCGGGTGGAGGTACAGGTCAACTGCTTCCCCGTCTTCGATTACGCCAGGGAGCCCGGCGTCTGGAATTTCGACGGCCCCGGTTACACCAGGGCGAAGGTCGTCAACGGCGACCTCACGCTCGTTCTCAGCGGCAGCGTCCCGCTCGGGGTCGTCGGTGGGCGCTGCATCGGACGCACCACGCTGGAGACCGGGGAATCCGCGTTCGTGGCGCTGAGCTGGGACGACACGGTGCCGCAGGACCTCGACGACGCCACCCGCCAGCTCGAGCAGACCGAGAAGTACTGGCGCAACTGGATGAGCATGGCCACCTTCCCCGATCACCGCTTCCGTCCCTACATCGAGCGCAGCGCCCTGGCGCTCAAGGGACTCAGCTACGCGCCGACCGGGGCGATCATGGCGGCCGGCACCACGTCGCTGCCCGAGACGCCGGGCGGCGAACGCAATTGGGACTACCGCTACACCTGGATCCGGGACACCGCCTTCATGCTGCGGGCGCTGCACGGACTCGGCTTCAACGGTGAGGCGTACGACTACTTCGCCTTCATCATCGACGCCGTCAGCAGCGGCCCACCGGACACCCCGTGGGGCTTGCAGATCATGTACGGGATCGGCGGGGAACGGGAGCTCACCGAGCAGACCCTCGACCATCTCTCCGGCTACCGCGATTCCCGTCCCGTGCGGGTCGGGAACGGAGCGTACGACCAGCACCAGCACGATGTCTGGGGCATGCTGCTGGACTCGGTCGAGGAGCACCTGCGCGGCGGTGGGCAGCTGGCCAGGGGTGTCTGGGAACGGCTGGCCGAACTGGTGGACACCGCCATCGCCCGCAGCGCGGATCCCGACCAGGGCATCTGGGAGATGCGCGGCGCACCGCAACACTTCGTCGCGTCCAAGGTGATGTGCTGGGTCGCCGCCGACCGTGGGGCCCGGATCGCCTACAGCAGAGGGGATGCGGACCGCGCCGAGAGGTGGCGCGCATCCGCCGGCCGGATCAAGGCCGACATCTGCGAGCATGGCGTCAGCGAGCGCGGCACGTTCACCCAGCACTACGGCACCACCGACCTGGATGCGTCACTGCTGCTGCTGCCGATCATGGGGTTCCTGCCGCCCGACGACGAACGGGTACGTCAGACCGTGCTCGCCATCGCCGACGAGCTCACCCAGAACGGTCTGGTGCTGCGCTACCGGGTCACCAGCACCGACGATGGCCTGAACGGCGAGGAGGGCACCTTCAGCATCTGCTCGTTCTGGCTGGTGTCGGCGCTGGTGATGATCGGCGAGCTGGCTGCCGCGGCGGCCCTGTTCGAACGGCTGCTGTCGTTTGCCGGGCCGCTGCAGCTCTACGCCGAGGAGATCGACGCGACCACCGGGCAGCATCTCGGCAACTTCCCCCAGGCGTTCACCCACCTGGCGCTGATCGACGCCGCCACCAGGCTCATCGCGGCCGAACGCTTGGCGGAGGAGGCCTCGACCGGTCTGGGCTAGGAGGCTCTGCCGCGGCCCAGCTTCGCTAGGCTGGCGGCATGACGCAACCCTCGATCGTGCCCTCGATGTCGTTCGGCACGGCGATCAGCACGGTGTTCCGCAAGTACGCGACGTTCGAAGGCCGGGCCACCCGCGCCGAGTTCTGGTGGTTCATCCTCTTCACGACGCTGGTGAGCAGTGCGCTGGGCGCGTTCAACGTGGTCACCCCGGCGGGCGAGATCACCATCGGCACGAGCCTCGCCTCGGTCTGGGCGATCGCGACCCTCATCCCCACGCTGGCCGTCGCGGTGCGCCGACTTCGCGACACCGGCCGTCGCTGGCCGGAGCTGTTCTGGCTGCTGGTGCCGATCGCCGGGATCATCGTGCTCGTCATCCGCTGGTGCGAACCGACCCGGCCCGACGGCCTCACGAGCTGACCCGCGCCGTGGCCGTTTCGAGTGAGCGAACCCTCATCGTGCTCCGGCACGCCAAGTCCGACTGGTCGGGCGGCGAAGCCGACATCGACCGCACTCTCAACCACCGCGGTCAGCGCCAGGCACCGGATGCCGGCAGCTGGCTGGCCGAGAATTTCCCCGGCATCGACCTGGCCATCGTCTCCCCCGCAACGCGGGCCCGCAGCACCTGGGTGCTGGCCTCGGCGGAACTCAGCGAGAGCCCAGAGGCACGAATCGATGACCGCGCGTATGCCGCATCCGTGAACGACCTGCTCCAGATCGTGCGGGAACTGCCCGACGAGCTGCACACCGTGATTCTCGTGGCCCACAATCCCGGACTGGAAGACCTGGTCTACGTGCTCGCCGGCGAGAGCGTCACACTGTCGACGTCGGCGCTGGCCGTCCTGACCGTTCCTGGCCCCTGGGCGGAGCTCACAGCCTCGACGGCTGTTCTCGTCACCTCCGGCCGTGCCGGCCAGGCCGGCCTCGACTAGCCACCCGCAAAGCTCAGCCGCCCGACGCGTCGACCAGCGTCAGTCCGCCCCGACGGCCTCCGCCGTCAGCGGAAGCGCTCGCACACTCTCGAACCGCCGCGCCCCGCCGTCGACCGGGTCGGTGAAGACCAGCTCGCTGGCCAGGAGCTGCAGCGGCCGCCGGAAATCGTGCACCTCGACATCCTGCACCACGGGGTAGAGCGGGTCATCGATGATCGGGATGCCCAGACCCAGCATGTGCAGCCGTAATTGGTGGGTGCGTCCGGTTGCGGGTGTCAGCCGGTACCGACCCACATCCCCCTGCTCCCCCTCCAGTTCGACCACAGATTCGGCGTTGACCGGGGCGCCGGGCACCACCTCGCCCTGCCAGAGACCCGGCCGGGTACGGAGGTGGTTGCGCACCGTGACGGGCAGGTCGAGGTGGGGGCGGAGCGGGGCCAACGCCCGGTACACCTTCTGAATCTCGCCGCGCTGGAAGAGCGTCTGGTAGGCCCCGCGCCAGCGGCGTTCGGTCGCCAGAACCAGCAGGCCGCTGGTCACCCGGTCGAGGCGATGCAACGGGGAGAGCTCGGGTAACTGCAGTTGGGCCCGCAGCCGAACCACGACGCTCTGCACAACGTGCCTGCCCCGCGGGATGCTGGAGAGAAAGGGCGGTTTGTCGATCACTACGATCCGCTCGTCCCGGTAGATCAGGTGCAGGGCGCCCGGCACCACCGGTTCGTCGGACAGGTCGCGGTGAAACCAGACGAACGTCGTGGGCCGGTAGGGGTCGGCCCCGCCGACCGGCGCGCCGGTCTCGTAGACGAACCGGCGGTCGGCCAGGAAGCCGGCCACATCGACGGACTCGGCCAGGCGGTCCTGCAGCCAGGCGCCCATGCTCGGCCAGGTGGGCTTCGGCGCGCCCGGCCGGTCGCGCTCCGGGGTGCACAGCCACGCCGCCTCGAGCCCGTGTCGTTGCGGCAGGGGCGAGCGTGGGGGCATCCCCCGATCGTAGGCGCTGAGTGGGAGAAGTGCCCCACCCAGCGGACCGGGCGGCGGCTACGAGGTGGGTAGTGCCGCCCCGATGATCGCGTCGAGCTCGATCTCCACCAGGAGGTCGGGGGCGGCCAGCGCGCCGACCGCCACGGCAACAAGAGCCGGGCGGATGGCGCCGAAGATCTCACCGTGCACCGCACCGACGGCGTCGAAGTCGGCGATGTCCGTGAGGTAGACCCGGCTGCGCACAACCTCGTCGAAGCTCGCGCCGGCCTGCTGCAGGGCGGCGCCGATGCGCACGAAGATCTCCCGGGCCTGCGCCGCGGCATCCGCCCCGCCGACGGCCCCGTCGGGCGAGCTGGCGGTGGTACCGGCGACGAACACGAAGGCGCCCGCCCGCACGGCCCGGGAGTAGCCGACGACGGGCTCCCAGGCGGAGCCGGACGAGATGTTCTGACGGGTGTACTCGGTCATGGGGTCCTCACTGGGGTGGGTTGCTGCCGCCGCGAAACCACGGCGAATCACCGACATTACCGGGTTGCGCGCCGGGGTCAGTCGTCTTCTGAGTGGGAGATCTTCGCCAGGATGAGGCGCTTCTCGCCGAGCCAGTCCATGAACGCGAAGCCCACGCCCGAGAGCAGGAAGGTCAGGTGCAGCATGATGCGCCAGAACTGGTCCTCGGCCGTGTAGTTGCCGATCTCGGTGAAGTCCTGCAGCAGGCCGATGGCGGAGATCGCGACGATCGAACCGATCAGTTTCATCTTCAGCCCGGAGAAGTCGATGTGGCCCATCCAGGTGGGCCGGTCCTCTGCGTCCCGCGCCACCACGATCTTCGACACGAAGTTCTCGTAGCCGGCGAAGATCACGATGATCACCAGGTTGGCCAGCAGGGCCAGATCCAGCAGCGCCAGCACGCCCAGAACCAGATCATCCGCTGACGCCGACACCACGTGGCTGATCAGGTGCCAGAGTTCCTGGAAGAACTTGATGCCGATGGCGATGAGTGCCACCACCATGCCGATGTAGAGCGGCGCGAGCAACCACCGGCTGGAGAACAGGAACCGTTCACTCGCGTGTTCGAGTGCGAGACCGGTCTTGCTGCGGGGGCGTGGCTGGGGCGTTGACAATGAAGGTCCTTTTTCGTGGGGCTGCTCGCCGTGAGGTGGCAAACCTCCGAGTATAGGAGAGCCTTCCTGTGAAAAGTTCAGGGACCGGCGCCCTCACGCAGCCGGGATCACCAGGGTGCTGAACGAATCGGCGGGCAGGGTGGGTGAGAGCACCCGGTCACCGACCAGGAGGCTGACCGGCTGGTCCTCGTTCGTGTCGTTCTGCAGCACGATCACGATGCTGCCGTCCGGGTTGACGAACGCCAGCTGGTTCTCGTATCCGGTGTAGCTGAGGGTGTCGAGCACCCGGGCGCCCGGGGCGACGAAGTGGCTCACGTGCTTGAGCAGGTAGTACTCGTGGGTGTACTCGAACCGCCCGGTGGCAGCATCCACCGTGACGAGCGAGTTCTGCGACCAGCCCCACCGGCTCACCCCGCCGACCTGGAGCGCGAGGTTCCAGTACAGGTAGGCGGATGCGCCGTCGGCGATGAAGTTCTTCATCAGCGTCCAGGCGTACCGGGCGTACCGCCAGTCGTTCTTCCCGTCGCCGCATTCCTGTTCGGTTTGGTAGATGCGGAGGTTCGGATAGTCGCGGTGCAGGAACGCCGCGGCCTTCTTGCCGTGCCACTGCACACCGACCCCGTCGATGAACGCCGCCGCCTCGGTGTCGGCGAGCACCCCGTCGACCAGGCCGTTGTCTCCGCGTTCGAGGGTGCCCAGGAACACCGCGACGCCACGCTCGGCCATGGCCGGGCCGAGGTGGCGGATGAACCGGGCCAGGCCATCGGGCGTCCAGGTGCAGCTGGGAAAGACCTGCGCCGAGTTGAACTCGTTCTGCGGCATCACCATGTCGATCGGGATACCGAGACTGCCGTATGCGTCGACGAACCGGCCGAAGTACTCGGCGTATGCACGCAGGTAGCGCTCGTCCTGGATGAACATGTCGGTGCCCTCGTGACCGACCTGGTCGGGCCGCAAGCCGTTCTCCACGTTCTGGAAGCCCGGGATGGGCAGGGCACCGGCGTAGTGCCGGTTGGTCTTCATCCAGGTCGGCGGGCTCCAGGGTGAGGCCCAGACCGACAGGTTCGGCTGGTACCGCTGGGCCGCCTGGATGAAGGGCACCAGGGTGTCCAGGTCGTTGTCGATCGAGAAGTGGTCCAGGGCGAAGTCGCCGTCGACTTCGTCGTAGGAGTACCAGTCGCGGGAGAAGTCGTTCGCCCCGATCGGCATGCGGCCGAGGGTGAAGTTGGCGCCGACGCCCGGCTCGAACAGTTCGCGCAGGATCTCCTCGCGCTGCGCAGCGCTCAGGGCGCCGAGCGCCGTCCAGGCGAGTTCGTTGAACGCGGCGCCGAACCCCTCGATAGGGTGCAGCGGGTTGTCAGTCTTCACGAAAACATCGGGCATGCCCGTCGGCGCATGAAGCCCGAGGCCGTCCCGCTCCTGCCAGGGCCCGGTCGCTGTGGTCACCACCCATCGCACGTCGGTGCGGGGCTGCGCGTCGTTGCGGGGCGTGGTGGTGCTCATGGTCTTCCTTCGGTGTCTGGGCGGGGGTGTCTGGGCGGGGGTGTCTGGGCGGGGGTGTCGGGACTGGTCAGTTGTCGGGCTGGTCGGCGATCGGGTAGCTGACGTAGGCGAACCGCTCGCTGTCGGGCGCCCAGCTGTTCACGTTGAGGGTTCCCTGGCCGCCGAAGAGCCGTTGCACGGTTCGCGGATTCGCCCAGTCCGGCCCGTCCACCAGCATCACGTCGACCCAGCGGTCCGCCGGGTGCCCCTCGGTGCCGGCCGGGAACGACAGGTACACCGCGTTGGCGCCATCCGGCGACAGGTGCGGGAACCAGTTCACCCGTTCGTCGGCGGTCAGCTGCTGAACGTCTGAGCCGTCGGCGCGCATCCGGGCGATCTGCGCGTGCCCGGCCGCGGTCTCGAACGCCTCGGTGTTGAAGTAGATCCAGTGGCCGTCCGGCGAGAATTCGCAGCCGTCGGCGGGCCGGGTGCCTGTGGTCAGTCGCCGGTCGGCGCCGCCGTGGGCGGGGATGCTGAAGACGTTGCCGCTGGACCAGACGTCTCCTGCGCCGGGCTCCAGTCCGATGTAGGCGAGTGTCTGCCCGTCGGGGCTGACACCGTGCAGGAAGTGCATGCGGTCGCCGGGATTGGTGATCCGCCGGGTGGGCCCGCCCGACAGGCTGGCCCGGTAGATGTGCCAGTCGTTGGCCGAGACGAAGATGTGCTCGCCGTCCGGCGCCAGCACGTGGTCGTTGTTGAGTTCCGGAACGCCCTCGAGCGGAATCTGCACCAGGCCGCCGCTGCCGTCGGCGGCGAGCGACCAGAGCAGCCCGTCGCCGTTGACGATGAGGTCGGCGCCGTCGAGGGTCCAGTTGGGGGCTTCGATCAGGATGCCGTCGGTTTCGAAGATGACCTCGGGCGAGCGCCCGTCGCGGTGGCCGATGTGCACCCGGCTGGTCTGGCCGGGCCGCAGGCGGCGGGAGTCCATGTCGCAGCGCCCGGTCAGACCGCGGCGGCCCGAGCGGCCTCGAGCGCCCAGACGACCAGGTCATGGTCGAGGTTCTCGACCAGCCCGGACACCCCGACGGCGCCGATGAGGGATCCGTTCACCCGCAGCGGGAAGGCGCCACCGGCGGCCACGTACTGGGTGATGGGCAGTCCGGTGACCTCGTTGAAGTCGAGGCCCCTGGCCCGGTATTTGGTGCTGATCAGGAAGGATGGCGCGTTGTACCGAGCCACGACGCGGAACTTCCTGGCGAGCCAGTCGTCGTTGTCTGCGGTCGTGCCCGGTCGTGCGGCGTGGAAGACCCGCTGCTCGCCGAACGACATCGCCACGGTGATCCGCAGGTCGTCGGCGGCCGCCCGCGCCATGATCGCGCTGCCCAGTCGGTAGGCATCGTCGTAGTCGAAGGCCGAAAAACCGATGCGGGAATTCTGCTCCTCCAGCAGGGGTAGCAGGGCCTGGGCATCGAGGTCAGGGGTGAGCGACATGAGAAAGTCCGTCTTCGTTGGGGTGTCGGCAGCGGCGCCGCACTACCGAGCACGATACCGGTGCCAGGCCGCCGGTGCACGTCTCAGCCGGTGACCGCAGCGGGCAGGTCGACGCCGTCCCGGCCGGTCGGGTGAGACGAACGGTTCGGTGCGATGGCGTCGACACTGACCTGGTACCGGATGCGGATTATGGCCGCGAAGCACTCCTCGAGCTCGGCGCAGACCGGATCGGTGTGACTCCACACCCGGGCCGCCTGATAGGTGGTCTCCAGCGCCTCGGGGGTGGCCTGGTCCCACCAGCTCGGATCGAGAGCGGCTGTGAGCGCGGCTCGCGCCTCGTGGCGGGCAGCCTGGAGGCGGGCGAGCATCCACCGGGCCTGGTCGGGGTCGGTGCGGGCGGTTTGGAGGTCGGCTATGTGCCGCTGCAGGGTGCGGTCGCCGATCCGGCAGGCGGCCAGGAGGGCGACCCGCACCTCGTCCGCTCTCATAGACGGGCGCGGAACGCCCAGCGGCGCCCGACGAGCGTCAGCAGCAGCGCGCCCAGGCCGAAGACGATCATGACGATGGGCAGCACCAGGCCGTCGGTCCGGCTGAGGAGAGCGGCACCGAGGATCCCGGCGGCGAAGATGGCCAGGTTGAAGGCCACCGGCAGGAACGCGTTCGCGACATCCGAGTCGGCCCCGCCGCGGCTGGTGAGCGCGGCTTGAAGCTGCGCGGATGCCCCGCCGAAGGTGAGCCCCCAGAGCACGGTGGCGGCGACGATCGCCGGCGTCGAGGCATGGCCGGCCCAGAGGATCACACCGGCCGCGACGAACAGGGCGACGCTGCCGTGCAGCAGCGCGCGCGGGTGCCGGTCCAGGAGCGCCCCGGTGAGCACGATGCCGCCGATCGAGGCGATCCCGAAGATGAACAGCTGCACGTCGACCGTGAGGTCGCCGCTGGTGGTCCGCAGGTACGGGGCGATGTAGGTGTAAAGGGTGTTGTGCGCGATCATCCAGGTGAAGATCACGGCCAGGATCACGGTGATGCCCGGGATCCGGAGCACCCGGATCAGCGGCAGCCTGGCCGTCCCCGGCTGCCCCTCGGCATCCGGGGCGATCAGCGCGATCAGGAGACCGGCGACGACCGCCACCACGGTGAGACCGGCGAACGCCCAACGCCAGTCGAACGCGGTGCCCAGCCACGACCCGAGCGGGGTGCCGAGCGCGAATCCGACCGGCGCCCCGGCGGAGACGATCGCCAACGACAGACCGGCCTGCCGGGGCGGGCTGATCTTCCGCCCGTAGGCGGCGATCATCCCCCAGACGATTCCCGAGAACGCGCCGGCCACGAACCTGGACACGAGCGACACCGTCACATCGGCCGAGACCGCGGTGACGGTGTTGGCCACGATGAGCCCGAGGATGGCGCCGAGCAGCAACGGCTTCCGCCGCATCCCCCTGGTCAGCGTGATCGCGGGAATCGTCACGATGACCGTGCCGAGCGCGTAGGCGCTGACGAACAGGCCGACGGTGCCTTCGCTGGTGCCCAGGCCACTGGCGATCACCGGCAACAGGCCCGCCGGCATGGTCTCCATCGCCACCAGCACGAAGCCGATGGCGGCCAGCACGGTCAGGGTGAACACCGGCAGGCGCTGTGTCTTCTCCGCCGCCGACGGGGCCGGCACGGTCGTGGTGATTCCCATTAGAAGGTCAGCAGCACCTTGGTGGCGCGGCGCTCGTCCATGGCCTTGTAGCCTTCGGCGGCCTCTTCGATGGGGAGGGTGAGGTCGAAGACCTTGCCGGGATCGATGGTGCGGTCCCAGATCAGCTGGATCAGGTGCGGCAGGAACCGGCGCACGGGGGCCGGGCCGCCGAGGGTGTGGATGCCGGCGAAGAACAGCTGGATGCCGGGGATCTGCACGTCGTAGTTGACCCCGACGTAGCCCAGGTGCCCGCCGCCGCGGGTGGCGCCGACGGCTTGCATGAACGATTCCTGTGTGCCGACGGCTTCGACCACGGAGTGCGCACCGAGCCCGCCGGTGAGTTCCTTGATCTTCGCCACTCCCTCGTCGCCGCGTTCCTCGACGATGTCGGTGGCGCCGTAGAACCGGGCCAGTTTCTGGCGTTCGGGGTGCCGCGACATGGCGATGATGCGCTCGGCGCCGAGTTCTTTCGCGGCCAGGATGGCCATCAGGCCCACGGCGCCGTCGCCGACGACGGCGACCGTCTTGCCCGGGCCGGCTTCGGCGGCCACGGCGGCGTACCAGCCGGTGCCGAGGACATCGGAGGCGGCGAGCAGCGACGGGATCAGGTCCGCGTCCGGCTGGCCGGGGGTGGCGACGAGGGTGCCGTCCGCGAGCGGGATCCGCGCCTTCTCCGCCTGCATGCCCGAGGCGAACTCGGCGTGCTCACACTTGGACTGGAAGCCGGCGCGGCAGATGTCGCAGGTGTTGTCGGAGATCACGAACGATCCCACGACGAAGTCGCCGACCTTGACAGTGCGCACCGCGTCACCGATCTCCTCGACGATGCCGACGTACTCGTGGCCCATCTGGCTGTGGTCGACGGGCTCGACGCCGCGGTACGGCCACAGGTCGGACCCGCAGATGCAGGTCGCCGTGAGGCGGATGATCGCGTCGGTCGGCAGGATGATGGTCGGGTCCTGGCGGTCTTCGACCCGGACGTCGCCGGGGGCGTACATGATGACTGAACGCATGTGGATGCTCCTTCGGTTGCTGGTGGTACGTCCTCAAGTGAACCGGCGCCACTGTCCGGGCGGGAGTCCCTGCCGAGGGGTGTACCGACAGAGCACCCCACGCCGCGTCCGGGGGACGTACTGTCGTCGCTATGGACAATCAAGCCGAGGTGCGCGAATTCCTCATGTCGCGGCGCGCGAAGATCACCCCCGAACTGGCCGGGCTGCCCGCCGGCGCCAACCGCCGGGTGTCGGGACTGCGTCGCACCGAGGTGGCCACGCTGGCCGGTGTGAGCGTGGAGTACTACGCCAAACTCGAACGTGGTGCGATCGCCGGCGCGTCCTCGTCGGTGCTCGACGCCATCGCCAGGGCGCTGCAGCTGGACGACACCGAGCGCACCCACCTGTTCAACCTCGCCCGCGCCGCCGACGGCATCCCGGTGTCGGGGCGCATCCGCCGCCGCGCAACCCGGAACCCGGCGAGCCGGCCGAGCCTGCAGTGGGCGCTCGACACGATCACCGAGGGGATCGCGTTCGTACGCGACCAGCACCAGGACCTCCTGGCGACCAACGACCTGGGCCGGGCGTTCTACTCACCGGTGATCGGTGACGGCGGGCGCACCCCCAACCTCGCCCGGTTCCAGTTTCTCGACCCCGCGTCGCGCGAGTTCTACCCGGACTGGCAGGTGTTCGCCGAGATGTGCGTGTCGATCATGCGCGCCGAGGCGGGCCGTGACCCGAACGACAAGGGTTTGCAGGACCTCGTCGGTGAGTTGTCCACCCGCAGCGACACGTTCCGCACCCTCTGGGGCGCCCACGATGTGCGCACGCACGGATCCGGCACCAAACGGTTCAACCATCCGGTGGTCGGGGAGCTCACCCTGGCCTACGAAGAACTCGCCATCACCGCCGACCCCGGCACCGTGCTGCTGATCTACACGGCCGAACCCGGTTCGCCCAGCGCCGAACGGCTGCGCCTGCTGGCCAGCTGGGCCGCCACCAGCGTCGCCGCCGACTGACCCGCGGCCCGCGCCCCCAGGCGCCGGATCAGCCCTCGATGGTGAGGTGCGGCATCCGTTTGTCGAGCCAGGCCGGCAACCACCAGTTGGCGCGGCCCAACACCGTCATCACGGCGGGCACCAGCACGCCGCGCACCAGCGTCGCGTCGACGAGCACGGCCACCGCGAGACCCACACCGAACATCTTCACGACGGGATCGGGGTTGGGCACGAACGAGATGAACACGCTCACCATGATCAGCGCGGCCGAGGTGATCACCCGGCCGGTGCTGCCGATGCCGTGCACGACGGCCCGCCGGTTGTCAGCGAAGCTGTGCCAGGACTCCTGGATCGCACTGAGCAGGAACACCTCGTAGTCCATCGACAGCCCGAACAGCACGGCGAAAAGCAGCAGCGGCACGTAAGCCTCGATCGGCACGGGGGCGTCCAGGCCGGTGAGCTGGATGCCGTTGCCCTCCTGGAAGACGAACACCAGCACCCCGTAGGCCACCAGGATCGACACCACGTTCATCACCGCCGCCGTGAGCGGGATGGCCACGGAACGGAACGCGAAGAACAGCAACACGGCGCTGGCCGCGATGACCGCGATGATCACCGTGAGCAGGTTGGCGTCGATGATGCCGGCGAAGTCGGCCTTCGCCGCCGTCTGCCCGCCGACCAGCGGATCCAGGTCGCCCTGGGCGCCGGGAATCACCGAGGTGCGCAGCTTGTCGACCAGTTTCGCGGTCTGGGGATCGCTGGGCGCGGTGGTGGGGATCACCGACCATTGCGCGGCCGTGCCGTCGTCGCTCACCGTCGCCCCGACCACGCTGGCCACGCCGGCGGTGGAGCCGAACGCGGTGGTGAGATCGGCCAGGGCAGGGTCTGCCGGCACCGACTGGCCGCTCGGCTCCGGCGTGGGCAGGGCGGCGATCACCAGCAGCGGGCCGTTGACCCCGGCGCCGAACGCGTCGCTGAGCACGTCGTAGCTTTGCCGGGTGACCTGGCTGGTGGGCGCGTTGCCGTCGTCGGTCTGGCCGAGTTGCAGGGCGGTGACCGGGAACGCCAGCGCCGCGAGCACCACCAGGCTCGCGACCAGGGACCACCAGGGCCGCTTCGAGGTGGCCGCGCCGATCCGGTGCCAGACGCCGGGCTTCTCGCGTCGCGCGGTGCGGGTGGGCAGGGCCACGCGTTCGATCCCGTCGCCGAGCAGCCCCAGCACGGCGGGCAACAGGATGAGGCAGGTGAGCATCGCGCAGGCGACGCCGGTCGCGGCGACCCAGGCCAGCGAATTGAGGTACGGCACCCCGGCGAGAATCAGGCCGGCCAGGGCGATCATCACCGTGACCCCGGCAAACACGATGGCGGAGCCGGAGCCGGCCATGGCCCGGCCGGCCGCCACGGGAACCGGAGCTCCCGTGGCCCGGACGGACCGGAACTTGGTGACCAGGAAGAGGGAGTAGTCGATGCCGACGCCGAGACTGAGCATCGCCGCGATGGTTCCGGACACCGTCGGGATCGCATCCAGCAGGCTGAGCAGCGCGATGGCGCCCAGCCCGAACACCAGGCCGAGAAGCGCCGAGAGGATCGGCAGGGCCATCGCCACCGCGGTGCCGAGGGAGATCAGCAGAATGATCGCGGCGGCGATCAGGCCCACCAGTTCGGCACCGTGGGTGGGTTCGGCCGCGAGGGTCTTGGCGATCTGGCCACCGGGCAGCACCGTCGCCCCGGACGGTGCCCCCTTGGTCGCGGTGTCCAGCACGGGCTGGGCGATCGCCGGGGTGACCTCCCGCGTTTCCACGTCGAAGGACACGCTGATGTAGGCGACGCTGCCGTCGGAGCTGATGGCCGTGGGCAGCAGCACGGCCTGGGTCACATGCTTGTCGGCGGCGATGCTGGTGGCCAGGGACTGCAGCGCGGCCGTGCCGTCCGGCGAGGAGAACGCCCCGGCGTCGCCGGAGAACACGATAGTTCCGGAGCCTTTTGCACTCTTCGGGAACGCCGATTGCAGCAGGTCCTGGGCCGCGGTGCTCTCGCTATTGGGCAGGGTCACGGTGTCGTCGGTGGATTGCCCGATACCGAGGCCGAAGCCGGCCACGAGCCCGACGGCCGCGAGGAACAGCACGATGACCCGCCAGGCGTGGCTGGCGGCGAAGACGCCGTAGCGCTCGAGCAACGTGTGCATGACGACGGCCTCTCCCGACCGGCTGGTGGATGCCGCTGGGAACGGTACGCGCGTCCGGCGTGCCCGGCAACCCGCGGCCGGTCAGGCCGCCTGGAGCGCCGGCTGCCGGAACGCAGCGCCGAGCTGCTCGATAAGATCCGGGTGCACCGGGCCATCCGTCAGCTGGGCCCACGGATCGCTCAGCTCGAACCGCCAGGCCAGGCGCCCTGGTGTGTGCTCGACGACCTTGACCGGCTCGATCGACACGAACAGGCGCCGGGTCGCCGCCAGTGACCGCGTGTTCGCGTGGTGCACCGACGAGAAGAGCGGGAGCGAGCCGGCCCGCGCCGCCATGATCGCGGCCCGCTTCACCGCCGTGTTCAGCCCGGTGCCCCGCGCCGGGTGCGAGAGATAGGTGGAGGTCTGCCAGGTGCCGGTCAGCTCGGGGTAGGGCACCACCGCGAACACACCGGCCGGGTCGCCGCCCCGGAAGAGCGCCCAGGCACGGTCCGGAGCGCGCCGGAGGTAGGACTCCAGCAGGGCCGGGCCGGTGGGAGCGCCGGCAACCGGATAGTCCAGCTCCCCCATCGTGCCGCCCACAAGATCGACGGTGGCCCGGTCCAGCGAGGAGAGAAGTCGCAGGTCAACGGTGACCGGGTGCAGCGACGTGCGGGGTGTCATGCGCACAGTGTCGCTGTCGCCGGTTGCGCCGTCGTGAACGGGCGGTGACGCCGCGCTGACGGCTCGCGGGGTGGCGGACCGGCGCGGGCCGAGGGGTGCCCTGCCGGGGAGGGTACTGACAGGGCCTGTCCCCGCACGGCCGCCCCGATCTACGCTCGAAGGGCCCCCGTGGGCGAGCCAGGCAGTCCAAAGGAGAAACAGATGGCCATCAGCGATCAAGCCCAGAAGAACCACGACGAGATGTTCCCCGGCCATGTGTCCACGCTGGCGCAGACCGACCCGGAGCTGATCGAGTACTTCGACAATTTCGCGTTCGACGAGGTCCTCAGCCACGGCGACCTGGACCCGCGTACCCGGCTGATGGTGCAACTCGCCGCGATGATCGCGGCCCAGGCGCTCGGCGAGTTCCGGGTCATGCTCGGCGCCGCGCTGACCATCGGGGTGACTCCCGTGCAGGTCAAGGAGGTGGTGTACCAGGCGGTTCCGTACCTGGGCATGGCGAAGGTGTTCGATTTCCTGCACGCCACCAACGCTGTCCTGACCGAGTGGGGCGTCCCCCTCCCCCTGCCCGGCCAGTCCACCACCGGCCCGGCCACCCGCACCGAGAAGGGCCTCGCGGTTCAGAAGCAGATCATCGGCGCCGACATCATCGACCGCCTCTACGCCACATCCCCGGCCGACCAGGCCCACATCCAGCGGTACCTGTCGGCGAACTGCTTCGGGGACCACTACACCCGCGGCGGCATCGACGTGCCCACCCGGGAGCTGCTCACCTTCGCGATGCTCGTGGCCCTGGGCGGCTGCGAACCACAGGTGGGCTCGCACGTGACCGCGAACATCCGGGTCGGCAATGACCGCGCGGTGCTGATCGACGTGCTCACCCAGCTGCTGCCCTACATCGGTTACCCGCGTACCCTCAACGGGCTCCGGGTGGTCACCGAGGTGACGGCAGCGTGAGAGCCGCCCCGGTGTGACACCCTGCCGGCCCGGCTTGCCGGGTGCGGGTCACGACGCCTCGGGCGCGGCGGCATCCGCTCGCACGGTCTTGGTGTCGGCGGGATCGTTCTGGCGTCGGCTTGCGAGCATGATCGGAACGCCGACGAGTTCGACCAGGCCGCCGATCACCAGCGAGGCGCCGTAGCCCCACAGGTCGGCGGACCGGCCGAGGGCGGGCTGGATGAACACGCCGCCGAGGCTGCCGAACAGCGAGTCGAACGAGAGCACCGTGGCGCGCTGCTTCGACGGGATCATGTCGTTGAGGTAGGCCTGGCGCACCGGTTCGGCGACCGCGAAGACGAACCCCCAGATCATCAGGAACACCACCGCGAGCCAGAACAGGTTGTTCAGGCCGAGCACGATGAGCGAAACCACGCTGAGTAGGGACGCCCCGATCACGGTACTGGTGCGCTTGACGAAGAGGGTGCGGATGCGAGGCGCGACGACACCGCCGACCACCTGCGCCAGCGAGAGGATCGCTGCGGCCAGCCCGGCGATGGAGTACGCGGACGGGTCGCCGTACAGCTCGAGCAGGTAGGGCTGCAGCGCGTAGAAGGCGTAGATGCCGACACCGGAGGCGAACGGGGCCGAGAGGATCATGTAGCGCACCGACCGGCGCTTCAGCCCGTGCTCGACCGACTCCGCCAGCACCAGGCGGGTCGCCTTCACCGGGCCGCGGGAATGGTCAGGGGTGAAGCCGAGGTCTCTCATCACCACGAACGCGTACACGAACATCACCACGAGCACCCCGGCACGCACCAGGAACGGCACGCCGAGGTTGGTGGCCTGGGCGATCACCCCGCCGAGCACCGAGCCGGCGAACATGGCGATCCCGGTCACCACCAGGCCGCGACCGAACACCGCCTCGAGGCTGCCGGTGTAGCCGGTCGACGTCAGCGCGTCGACCAGCCAGGCCTCCACCGCGCCGGAGAAGAAGGTGAAACCCAGGCCGAGCAGCACCGACACGATGGCCCACCAGACGAACGGCGAGTGCCAGACCCAGAGCATCCAGTACAGCGCGGTGGTCACCGACAGCGTGATGGTGCCCAGCAGGTAGGAGGCCTTGCGTCCCACCGTGTCGGCGACCACGCCGGTGGGGATCTCGAAGATCACCATGCCGGCGGTGAAGAACGCGTTCGCGGCGAACGCCTCGAAGTTACTCAGCCCGGCGTCGAGCAGGAACAGGGTGTTGATGCCCCAGATGAACGACGCCGCGAGCGTGTTGCCGAGCAGGAGGATCAGGTAGATGCGCTGGACGCGCCGGGATGCCGGGTTCACGACCCGGGTCCGATCGGCTCAGACCATCCCGTCACACCAGTCATCATCGACCCCGGCGGGGCGGATGGCTAGGCTCGGGCACGTTCACCGGACCCGACCGGTCGCCGACCGGAATCGCCTGGCTCCGTTGACCGGGCAGCGGCCCCGGGCAACACTGGGCAGGACAGGCCCAACCGGGGTGGTCGACAAGGAGGTCCAAGTCGTGGCGGACAAAAAGAACTCCGACAAGAAGAAGAACGCCGACAAGGCATCCGGCGCCAACGACGGTGGCAACGACGGCGGCAAGCTCGGGCGCAAGCAGTACGAAGCGGAGTTGGCCACGCTGCAAGGTGAACTGGTCGCCCTGCAGGAGTGGGTGAAGCGCACCGGGGCGAAGATCTGCATTGTGTTCGAGGGCCGCGACACGGCAGGCAAGGGCGGCACGATCAAGCGCATCGTCGAGCGGGTCAGCCCGCGGGTGTTCCGGGTGGTGGCGCTGCCCTCTCCCACCGAACGGGAGAAGACCCAGATGTACATCCAGCGCTACCTGGCGCACTTCCCCGCCGCCGGCGAGGTGGTGATCTTCGACCGCAGTTGGTACAACCGGGCCGGCGTCGAACGGGTGATGGGTTTCTGCACCCCCAAGCAGACCGACGATTTTCTGCGGATGGCGCCACTCGTCGAACGGGCGATGGTCGACTCCGGCATCATCCTGCTCAAGTATTGGCTCGAGGTGAGCGAGGAGGAGCAAACCAGGCGGCTGGAGAGCCGCATCAACGACCCCCGCAAGACCTGGAAGCTCTCGGCGATGGACATCGAATCGTACGGCCGCTGGTACGACTACTCCCGGGCCAGGGACGCCATGTTCCAGGCCACGGATGTGGGCGGGGCGCCCTGGTACATCGCCAACACCGACAATAAGAAGCGCGGCCGGCTCAATATCATCAGCCACCTGCTCGGCCAGGTGCCCTACAAGTCCGAACCTGCGCCGAACGTGAAGCTGCCCAAGCGCCAGGAGCCGGGCGACTATCGGGAACCGACGCTGACGCTGCGGCACATTCCCACCCCGTTCTGATCCGGCCCGGAACAACCCGACCCGTGGAGAAGAGGACGTCATGACCGACAGCTCGCGCACATCCGCCGCCACGGCCGGGACCTGGTACGCGCTGCCCGCCACGGAGGTCGCGACCCGGCTGGGTGTGCGCCCGGCCGAGGGCCTCAGCACCACCGAGGCGCGGCAGCGGCTGCAACAGCACGGCCCGAACGCCCTGGCCGACACCAAGGCCGAGCCCACCTGGCGGCGGTTTCTCAAGCACTACCGCGACTACATGCAGATCGTGCTCGTGGTGGCCGCCGGCGTGAGCCTGTTGATCGGCGAATACGGCACCGCCGTCGGGCTCTTTCTGCTCACCCTGTTCAACGCCTGGCTCGGCTACCACCAGGAGAGCAAGGCGGAGCAGGCCGCGGCCTCCCTGGGCAGCATGATGCGCTCGGTGGCCAAGGTGCGCCGAGACGGGGACATCGCCGAGATCTCCGCCGACGAGATCGTGCCGGGCGACATCGTGGTGGTGGACGCCGGCGACCGGGTGCCCGCCGACGGCCGGGTGATCCTGGCCGCGACCCTGCAGATCGAAGAGGGCGCGCTCACCGGCGAGAGTGTGGCGGTGGAGAAGGACACCGAGACCATCGACGCGCCCGACGTCGCCCTCGGCGACCGGACGAACATGGTGTTCATGAACACCAACGTCACCCGCGGGCACGGGGAGATCCTCGTGACCACCACGGGGATGGGCTCGGAGGTGGGCCACATCGCGAACCTGTTGTCTGAGCAGACGATCGAGAAGACGCCGCTGACCAAACAGGTGGACAGGCTGACTCTCTTCATCATCTTCGCCGCCCTGTTCGCGTTCCTCGTCATCGTGGTGCTGGGCCTGATCCAGGGCGAATCGTTCACGGTGCTGTTCGGCATCGGCGTGGCCCTCGCGGTCGGGTCGATCCCCGACGCCCTGCCCGCCGTCGTCACCACGATCCTGTCGGTGGGGTCGGTGAACATGGCCAAGAAGAACGCCATCATGAAGGTGCTGCCCGCCGTGGAGACGTTGGGTTCCACCTCGGCGATCAACTCCGACAAGACCGGCACCCTCACGCTCAATCAGATGACGGTGCGGGAAATCACCACCGTTGCCCACCACTACACCGTCAGCGGCGAGGGGTACAGCTTCGACGGCCAGGTGCACCGCACGTCCGGCGACGCCGAACGCGACCTGGACTACGTGATGTTCTCCTGCGCGTTGTGCAACGACTCCGACATCCAGAACGGCGAGGTGGTCGGCGACCCCACCGAGGCGGCGCTGTACGTGCTCGCGCAAAAGGGCGGCGTCGACGTTCGGGAATTCCGCCGGAACAACCCGCGGGTGGCATCGGTGCCGTTCGACTCCGACTACAAGTTCATGGCCACCTTCCACCGGATGCCCGGCGCCGACGGCGCTCCCGTCATCCGGGCCTACGTGAAGGGGGCGCCCGACGTGCTCCTGGGCCGCTCGACCACCGGTCGGATGCCCGGCGGCCGCGCCGAACCGCTCACCGACGAGGGCCGCACCAGGGTGCTCGCCGAGAACGAGCGCATCGCCGGACAGGGCCGGCGGGTGCTGGCGCTGGCGCAGCGTGAGTTCGATCCGGCCACCTTCGACCCCGCAGGCGACCTGATGGCCCTGATGCAGAATCTGGAGCTGTGCGCACTGATCGGCGAGGTCGACCCTCCCCGGTCCGAGGCCGTCGCCGCGATCGCCACGGCGCAGCATGCCGGCATCCGGGTGCGGATGATCACCGGCGACCACGCCGTCACCGCCGCCGCCATCGCCGACGAACTGGGCATCCCGGGCCGGGCGGTCACCGGGGCCGAGTTCGCGGCGATGAGCGACGCCGAGGCCGACAGCCAGGTGGACGGCATCGGCGTGATCGCCCGGGTGGCCCCCGAGCACAAGGTGCGACTGGTGCAGGTCCTCAAGCGCACCGGCAACATCGTGGCGATGACCGGCGACGGCGTGAACGACGCCCCAGCCATCGCGGCCGCCGATATCGGCATCGCCATGGGCATCACCGGAACCGACGTGGCCAAGGGCGCGGCCAAGATGATCCTCGCCGACGACAACTTCGCCACCATCGTCACCGCGGTCGAGCAGGGCCGGCTGGTCTACGACAACCTGCAGAAGTTCATCCGCATCCAGGTCGCCAACCTCTACATGTTCATCCTCGCGTTCATCGGGTCGTCGGTGTTCGCCATCGCCGGCACGGCGCTGCTCAGCCCGGCGCAGGTGCTCTGGATCCACCTGGCGATCGTCGCGCCGATCGGCGCGGTGATGGGCCTGGACCTGTCCACGCCGGGGATCATGGACAAGAAGCCCCGCCCGTTCAACCAGCCGATCATTGTGCGGTCCATGATGGTGCGCCTGCTCATCACCGGCCTCTACATGGCCGCCGCGACCCTCGTCCTGGTGCAGATCGGCAAGGCCAGCTACGACTCCCTCGTGCTCGGCCAGAGCATGGCGGTGGTGGGTCTGGGGCTGATGAACATCGCCGTGGCGCTCAACCTGCGCTACCCGGCCGAGAGCGCGTTCGGCCCCTCCACCTTGACCAACCCCAAGCTGCTCTGGGCGTTCGCCTGGGCCGTGGTCGGCTCCCTGCTGGTCACCCAGATCCGGGTGCTGCAGGAGGTCTTCGGCACCGTGCCGCTCACCGGAGCCCAGTGGCTGCTCTGCCTGGCCCCCGCGGTGCTGCTGTTGCTGCTCGGCGAGCTCGGCAAGCTTGTGCTGCGGGCCCGTCGTCCGCGTTCGGTCTAGGCTGCGCCGAGATGCGGTTTCGAGCCCCCTCGGGCGACGGTGACAGGGTGCCACTGGAGAACGCTGCCGCAGTATCGATCGACGGGCGGCATTTCCAGTTCGTCGGCGCCCCCGACGCCACGTTCGAGCCGGGCAGCCTGGTGATCCTGCGGTCAGGGGCGGACAGCGCCGCGACGATCGATCAGCTCGCCCAGGTCGAGGAGGTCAGCTTCACCATCGGCGGCGCCCCGCACGGCTCCGGCCGCATCCTGGGCCTGCTCAGCGACGAGGACGGTCGCCTCGACGATCGCCGATCCGTGGCCTTCGCGTCGGCCACCATCCTGCCGGCGAACGCCCGCACGACCGAGACGCTCTACGGGGACGCGGCGGGAGCCTTGACCATCGGGGCCTTCCTGGCGTCCCAGGACATCCCGGCCAGGCTCCTCGCCCAGCGCTTCAACCGGCACACCTTCTGGTGCGGCCAGAGCGGCTCCGGCAAGACATACGCCCTGGGCGTAGTGCTGGAGAAACTGCTGATCCACACGGCCCTGCCGATGGTGATTTTCGATCCGAACGCCGACTTCGTGCACCTGCGGCAGGCGAATGCGGCCGGTGCCTCTACGGATGCGCAGCGCGCGCTGGCGAGAAGGGACATCCGCATTCTGCGCCCCGGTTCGCCGGTGCCCGACGCCCTGCGGGTGCGGTTCGTTGACCTGTCGTTGCCCTCGAAGGCGGCCGTGGTCAGGCTCGATCCGCTGCACGACCGTGCCGAGCACAACCTGCTCATGCATCTCGAGGAGATGATCGGCCGGATCGAACCGGCCACCGTGGTCCCGCGGCTGTTGGACGTGGGCACGCCGGCGGCGCGCAATCTGGCCGCCCGCACTGAGAACCTGCGCGTGACCGACTGGGAGGTCTGGGCCGGGGACCTGGAGCCCGTCACCGACATTCTGGACACCCGCCCCGATGCCACGGTGCTGGATCTCGGCGGGTTCGCCCACCCCGAGGAGTCCCTCGTCGTGGCGTTGGCGGTGCTTGACGACCTGTGGGAGAAACGGGAGCAGCACCGGCCGCTCCTGATCGTGATCGACGAGGCACACAACTTCTGTTCACCCGACCAGACCAGCCCGCTGCACGTGGCGGTGCGGGAGAGGATCGTGCAGATCGCGGCGGAAGGACGCAAGTTCGGCCTCTGGCTACTGCTGTCCACCCAGCGCCCGTCACGGGTGCACCCCAGCATCATGTCGCAGTGCGACAACCTCGCACTGATGAAGATGACCTCTCCCGTGGACCTCGCCGAGCTCGCCACGGTCTTCGGCTTCGTGCCGCCCGCGATGCTCGCCCGAGCCGCGCGGTTCCGCCAGGGTGAGGCCCTCTTCGCCGGCGGTTTTGTGCCCGCACCCACCATGGTGCGCATGGGGCCGCGTCTCACCCGCGAGGGCGGAGCCGACGTGACAGTCCCCCTCAGACCCGAGTGACCCTCCGCGAACTGTGAGTAAAGCACCTAAAACCCGAGGTTTTAGGTGCTTTACTCACAGTTCGCGGGCCAGGTAGTGCGCCCTTGAAGGCTTGTCGAGCTTTTCGGTGGCGGCGCGCACGGTCTGCCGGGGCAGCCCGGCGGCGGTCTCGTCGAGGAAGCCCAGGAGCGCGTCCCGGTCGATGTCACCGAGGTAGCGCAGCATCCAGCCGGTGGCCTTCTGCACGAACTCGTTCTCGTCGTCGCCGAGGATGCGCGCTAACTGCAGGGTGTCGATGATCTCACCCCGGCGGAGGAACGCGGCGGTCGCGACCACGGCGGTGCGGCGCTCCGGCCAGAACGACGACGCCGCGAGGGCGTAGAGCGGGTCGCGCGGCTTGTCGACGAGCCAGCCGCCGACCACCTGATGCGCGCCCAAGTCCACGAGGTCCCAGGTGTCGATGCGGTCGTGGCGCCGCAGGTAGAGCTCGTAGAGCTCCTCGCGCCGGCCGAGGTCGGCTTTCCGGTGCGTCGCCGCCTTGCCCATGATCGAGCACGCGCCGGCCCGCACCTCGTGGATCGGGCTCCCCAGCAGGGTCTCGATGCCCGGCACCGGCATGGCGAGCTCCCGGCCGGCCAGGGCGAACACGTCGCCCATCCGCACGCCGATGAACGAGTCGTCGCCCGGGAAGTACCGGGTGTACTTCTGCCGCTGCTCCGCAGTGGCCAGGGCCACCAGACTTTCCCGGAATTCGGCGGCGGCGGTGTCATCCGTCATGCGGTCAGGATGCCACCGGCGACGGGAGATTGGAGGGCCTCGGCGTTGGGAAAGTGTCGGGACCGGTGTCACCGTTTCGAACGCAGTGACTGGACGCGCTGACGGCGATCCGGGGGTTCGTCGGATCTTCACCGTTGAGGAAGACGTTCACCGTCATGTCGGGCCCGACATAGTAGTAGTCCCGTTCCCCGGCACCGGTCGGTTCGTCGTCAGCCTCGCGCAGCACCCACTCGTCGCCGGCCGGCGCCAACATAGAGAGGAGCGTGTCGTTGGATACCACTTCGGTCAGGTCGTAACCGACTCCGAAGGACCACAGCGCGCTGCCGCCTGGACCCGCGTCAGGTGTCGAACCGCAGTAGGACGAGTCGTTGATCGGCTGGGATTCGTCATCATCGACAAGCCACTCGACCGGCACCTCAGAGACCAGGGAGATGACCTCGTTCTGGGTCAGCACCGCTGCATCCTGCAGTGTCAGGTCGGTTCTCGCTCCGTCCGACGAGCATCCGCACAGTGCCAGCAGCGCAGCGACACTGACGAGCAACAGAGAACCCGAGCGGGCTCCGCGCCGAGAGTCAGGCTTGGATATGAGCATCAGTCCTGCCTATCGGTAGTGAGAACTCCGTAGAGCTCTTCCCAGGCTTCAGACCGGGGTTCGAAGACGCCATCGTGAGCCGCGGGGTCGATCAGCCCCTCGCGCCCGGAGTCGAGAACCGTGATCCCGGTGAGACGGTCGGGATCAACTCCCATGCTGGTGAAGCCGCCCTGGGTCAATTGGATGAAGTCCCCCGGGGCGGTCATGACGAATCTTTCTTTGTCCGGTTGAGCGTAGTCATCAACGGTGGTCACGCCCGGTCCGGCGCCGGCGCTCTCGATATGCACGACATAGTCGGCCGGCAGCCCGATCTTTTCGGCGCTCCCCCCGATGAGGCCGCCCGCGCTGTGGAGGAAGACCCCGATCCGCGGCGGCTCGTGGCCGGCCACCGTCACAACCTCGTCCACGCCCGTCACGAATTCGGCCAGCCGTGCTCCGCCGTCCTCTGCCAGTCCTTCGATGTCACCGGTGACGTAGGTGTCCCAGCCTGGGAAGTCCGTGCCCATCCAGGTGATGGTCACCACGTCTTCTTTCCTGGTGACACTCGCATCATAAAAACCCTTGGCCCTCTCGTCGTACAGCAGCACCGTATCCATCGCGAGTGTGGTGCCATTCACAACTATCCCGACGTTCTTGGTTTCCGCGCTCAACGTGCCATGGACTTCCGCATAACGGCCGTTGCCCGTGGGGTCGAAGAGGAGTACTTGACGATCGCTCGACCCCATTTCCCGCAAGGTCTTCGCACGCGCCACCGCCTCACCGAGGGCAGCCGCCAGCGCCATACCCGCTTGTGAGTCACCGCGGTTCGGATGGGCCTGGAGGGTGGTTATCTCCTCGCGAAGGCCGGCGATGACGGCAGCTTCGTCGTCCTGGGCGGCAGCGATATTGGTGCGGTTGGCCGAGAACCGCACCTCCCACGGCACCCCGTCGAGCGCACCGACCACCGCCGGCACGCCTGCCGCGAGAGCAAGTTGCTGGTCGCCCCCCAGCGCACTCCACCACTCCGCCACCACCTGCGCGCTCGGTGGGTTCGCCGCGAAACGGCCGGCCAGGTCCGGGTGTAGGCCCAGCAGCACCTGCAGGTCAGCGGCGCTCAGGGTGGCGAATCGGGACAACAATTCCGTCGAGCTGTCGAAGCGGATGGCCGTGGCCGTGAATGCGGCGAGCGGCCCCAACGCCTGCACCGAACCCAGCTGCTGGGCGCAGGTCGAATCGGCCGACCTGCGGTGGGCGATCAGGTCTTCCCACTGGGCGTCGCAACCGCGCACCATCGTCTGGTCCGCGTCAATCACACTATCCAGGCGGGCCGAGTCGACGCTCTGAGACGGTTCCGTCGCCCAGAGTTCCATGCCCGCAAGCAGAGTGGAGCGTTGCCGTTCGTGTTTCACGAGTCGGGCCTGGGCGTCGCTGCGTTGGTGTGCGAGCACGCTCTGTTCGTCTTGGATCTGCTCAATCTCGGTGGCGTAGCGCTGCAGGGCAGCGGCGTGCGCATCCAGTCCTTGAATCAGGAGGACGAGGCTGGGACCCAACCCGTCGAGGCTCGCCACGAAGGCGTCACGCGACTTGGCCGTCCAGTCGGCACTCCCCGCGTCATTCGTGACCGCGGCCACAGTGCCCTGCGCCACCCGCAGATCGTCTGCACGGTTCGTGCGCAGTGTGGCCTGGTTCCGAATCCCCCAGGGCTCTCCGGCACCCGGGTTCTCTTGAGTCCAGGTCATCAGCGGTCCGCTCGCGCTGCGAGCCGGGCGTCCGCGGCCTGCAATTCCCGGGCCGCATCCGCCGGGAACGCCCCCAGCTCGGTTAATTGATCGGCGAGGAGGGCACCGCGCGCTGACTGCTGCGCCGTGCCCGAGGACAGCGCATCGGTGACCACCGCGGACTGCACCGACGAGTCGGCCGACCCGAATCCCGGATCGGCCCGAATCGCATCGGCCGTTTGCCGCACCGACGTCGCCAAGCTGCTCAGCAGCGACTCGCTCACCTGCAAATCTGACACAGTGCCCCCGCCCCTGCTGTTGAAGTCAGCCTAGCGACAGACGCGACACCCTGCGTCACCGTGCCCTGCCCAGTATGGGGGTCGTGACGGGCGGCCCCACCAACGATAGCCCCACGTCTCGACGATGACCTGCGAGAGATTGGCGGGTCAACCCCCGCGTTTGGCCCGGCGCCGCTGCCGCCAGGTCATCGCGGCGAGGGCCGCGGCTGCACGGTCCCTGGCCGCGTCCCGCTCGATCCGTGCGGCCTCGCGGCGCTCCTGCCAGCGAGCAATCTCCATCTCGACGTCACGCAGCGCCGTGACCACGGGCGGTCCGCCGCGCAGTTGCCGGCGGGCGTCGACCACCCGCCGGTTGAAGTCGTCGAGGATCTCCCGCACCTGGCGCTCGGCGGCCACGGCGTCGAGGCGGGCGTCGAGCCCGGCGTTCTCGGACCGCAGGGTGAGGGCGGGCGGGCCCAGTCCGGTGATCTGCTCGCGCTCGATCTTCTGCCGGATCCACCAATCCGGGTCGTACGGCGCATCGAGCCCGGGGATCGGCTTGCCGGTGCCGGGCAGGTTGTCGAAGTCGCCGCGACGCATGGCCTGCTGGATCGAGATCTCCACATACTGGGCGCGGGCATCCATCATCGCCTGGCCGGCCTCGTTGGTGTTCGGCTCGGCCGGCTCCGGCCGTTCGGGTGCGGGGCGTTCGGATGCGGGAATCTCGCGGTTGATCTTGTACCGCGCCACATTGAGCGGGGTATCGCTGGGTTCGCGTCGACCAGTCATGACACCAGCCTACGTTCGACTCCCGGTGCCGGGCAGCCCCGCGTACACTGACCGGCATGTGCCGTCGCCCCCACCACGCGCCCGAACGCCGTCCCTAGTGAAGGCCGTCGTCTACGACCGGTATGGGCAGCCCGACGTGCTCAGGGTCGCGGAGTTGCCCACGCCCTCGCCCGGCGCGGGCCAGGTACTGATCGAGGTCGCCGCGACCTCGCTCAACCTGTCCGACTGGGAGGGACTGACCGGAAGCCCGGGATACGCCCGGATCGGCGGACTGCGCGCGCCCCGGCGCCGGGTGCTCGGATCCGACATCGCCGGGCGGGTCGCCGCCGTCGGCACCGGCGTGACCCGGTTCCGCGTCGACGATGAGGTGTACGGCGACAACATGGGCCTTCTGGGCGGATTCGCCGAGTACGCGGTGGCGCCGGTCGCGGCCCTCGCCGCCAAGCCCCCGGGGCTGACCTTCGCCCAGGCGTCGACGCTGCCCCAGGCGGGCGCGATCGCACTGCAGGGCACCGCCCGCGTTCGCGCCGGGCAGCGCGTGCTGATCAACGGGGCCGGCGGCGGCTCCGGGTCCTTCGCGGTTCAGCTGGCCAAACGCGCTGGAGCGCACGTGACCGGCGTCGACAACGCGAGGAAGCTCGACTTCATGCGCGAGCTCGGCGCCGACGAGGTCGTCGACTACACCACCTCGGACTTCACCCGGCTCGAACCGTTCGACCTGATCCTCGACCTTGTGGCGCACCGGTCGGTGTTCGCCTACCGGCGTGCGCTGGCCCGCGGCGGCCGCTACCTCTGCGTCGGCGGCACCGTGCGCAGCGTGCTGCGGGTCGTGACCGTCGGTGCGGCGCTCGGCCTGGTCACCGGGCGCCGGTTGGGGCTGCTCATCGCCAGGGAGGGCCCGGCCTACTTCGAGCCCGTCGCCGAGCGTTGTGTCGCCGGCGACCTGAGCATCCACATCGACCGCACCTTTCCCCTGCACGAGGCGGCGCGGGCGCTGAGCTACCTCGGCGAGGGACGTGCGCTCGGCAAGATCGTCATCACTGGTTAGGAGGCCGTATGGCAGCGACGGAGAACATTCGCATCACGGTCGAGGACGGAACCGTGTCGGGCGCGTTCGCCCGGCCGGACAACGCCGACGCCACCCTGGTGGTGGCGCCCGGCGCGGGGTCCAGCTTCGACCACCCGTTCCTCGTCGGCTTCACCGAGGCACTGAACGACGCGGGAGTGGCGACCCTGCGGTTCAATTTCCCGTACCGGGAGGCCGGCCGCCGGCTCCCCGACCGGGCCCCCAAGGCCATCGACGCCTGGCGGGCGGCCATGGCCGCCGCTGCCGAGCGGTCCCCCGGTCACCCCGTCTGGGCGGCCGGCAAGTCCTTCGGCGGGCGGATGGCCTCCATGGCGGTGGCCGCGGGGATGCCGGCGGCGGGCCTGGTCTTTCTCGGCTACCCGCTGCATCCGCCCGGCAAACCGGACAAGATGCGCGATGAGCACCTCTACGGGATCGACCGGCCGATGCTGTTCGTGCAGGGAACCCGCGACCCGTTCGGCACCCCGGAGGAACTCGCCCCGGTGGTGGACCGCATCGGCGCGGCCACTCTCCGCCTGATCGACGGCGGGAACCATTCGTTCGAGGTTCGGGGACTCAAACGCCCGGCCGCCGAGGTGGGCGCCGCGCTGGCTCCGGCCGTCGCCGAGTTCGTGCGCGCCGGCACGGTCTGACCGGCGCTACTCCGCGGATGGCCGCTGCCGTTGCGCCTTCGTCGCCGAGCGCTGCTGCTTGGCGGCGAGGTGCCGGCGGCCGGAGCCCTTGGTGGGTTTGGTCGCCCGGCGGCGCGGCCCATCGGGGGCGAGCCCTTCGGACACGAGCTCGGCGAGTTTGGCCAGGGCGATCTCACGATTGCGCAGCTGGGAGCGCTGTTCGGAGGCGGCCATGGTGACCACCCCGTTGACCAGGCGCCGGGCGAGCCGGGTGAGCAGCAGCATCCGTTGTTCGTCGCTCAGCACCGCGGACTCGGCGATGCTCCAGGACACCTGCACCCGGCTGTCGGAGGTGTTCACGTGTTGCCCGCCGGGGCCGGACGACCGGGAGAACCTCCAGCCGAGTTCCGTCGCCGGAATCGTGAGCGCGGGTGATACCTCAAGGTCCATGTGTCTAGGGTCCCACGATGTGGGCGGGACCGGTGTCCCCGGCGGTGTTAGAACAGCGGCCAGGGCACCGCGGGCATCTCGCCTTCCGGGGCGGGAAAGCGTCCGTCGGTGCGGAGCCGGTCGCAGCGGGCGGCCAGGGCCGCGAGCTCGGCCGGGGTGAGCAGCACGGCGAGGGCGTCGCCGAGTTCCCCGGCGAGGGCGTCCCGCACGGTGTCGATGCCGGCCAGCTCGTCGGCGGTGAGCTCGTCGCCGATCCAGCCCCAGAGCACGGTGCGCAGCTTGTGGTCGGCGTGGAAGGTGAGGCCGTGGTCGACACCGTGCCGATGCCCGCCGGGCATCGCGAGGATATGGTCGCCCTTGCGGTCGGCGTTGTTCACGACGATGTCGAAGACGGCCATCCGGCGAAGCGCCGCGGAGTCTTCGTGGATGAGCGCGACCAGGCGATCGTTCTCGTCCCGGCCCTCGAGCACCTGCCGCCAGCCCTGGGCGGGCACCGCATCGGCCGCGACGAGGTCCACGGCGTCCTGCTCAGGGTCGGTGTCCTGCCAGAGCTGCGCCATTCCGGGGCCCATCGGCCCGTCCCGCAACCAGGTGCGGGGCACGACGTTCCAGCCCAAGCACTGCGACACCAGGTACGCCGCGGCCTCCCGGCTGGCGAGATCGCCGTCGGGGAAGTCCCACAGCGGGCTCTCGCCGGCGATGGGTTTGTACACCACGCTCACCCCGTCGATCTCGCCGAGGAAGGTGGCGTTGGAGGCCGTCGTGATCCGCCCGGTGAGCTCCAGCTCACCCTCGATGAGGTCGGCGTCCGGCACGATCAGAGGCTGGGGAAGGCGCAGGTGTGCCCGTCCGGGTCGATCGGTTCGCCGCAGAGCGGGCACATCGGCCGGCCGGCGCCCACCACTTCGCGGGTGCGTTTGGCGAAGGCCCTGGCGGTGCCCACCGGCATCCGCACCACCAGCGTCTCGCCCGGCTCGAGGGTCTCGGTGTCCAGCTCCGCGGTGTCCTCGTCGTACCAGTACGCCTCCAGCACGATCTGCACCGTGGAGGGGTCCCAGCCCAGGCTCATGGCGGCCGTGCGGAATTCTTCCTGAACGGGCTGCTCCAGCGGGTCGTTGTCGACCAGTTCGATGGGGGTGCTGGTCGGGATGCTGAACGGATTGCCCTCGTGGGCCATCAGCTGGTCGAGGACCTCGTCGATCTTCTCCGCGAGCAGACCCGACTGTTGCTTCTCCAGGGCGATGCTGACGATCCGCGGCCCGGTGCGCACCTGCAGGTAGAACGTGCGGGAACCGGGCAGACCGACCGTGCCGATGACGACCCGATCCGGCCAGGCGAACTCATGGACGATTGTAGGCATGAAGGTATTTTAGGTGCGGGATGCCGGAGCCGGCTGATGGCCGGCCCCGCCACCGACCGGCGCGTCAGCCGGGAGGGCGTTGGCGGCGAGCCAGGAGAGGTCGCCGGCATCGGTGTTGGTGGCGTGCACAGTGGGCCGGCTGGCGCCGTAGCGCACGATCGAGGCGGATGCCGGACCCACGTTGATGCGCTGGAACAGGTCCAGGTGCATGCCCAGTGCGTCGGCGAGGATCGACTTGATGATGTCACCGTGGCTCACCGCCACCCACACGGCATCGGGGCCGTGTTCGGCTTCGAAGGCGGCGTCAAGGCGGCGGATGGCGGCGACCGACCTGGCCTGCATCGCGGCCATTGCCTCGCCGCCCGGGAAGGTCACGGCGGATGGCTGCGTCTGCACGACCGACCACAGTTTCTCTTTCGACAGCTCGGCGAGCGTGCGGCCCTGCCAGTCGCCGTAGTCGCATTCGGAGAGCTCGTCCTCGATCGGGGTCAGCACGGTGCCGGTCTGGCGGTCGATGATGTGCTGCGCGGTTTCCAGGCAGCGTTCCAGGGGGCTGGACACCACACCGACCAATGGCACCGCGGCGAGCCGCTCCCCCGTGACGGCGGCCTGGTCGCGGCCGATCTGGTCGAGCAGAACGCCGGCGGTGCGCCCGGCCAGCAGGCCGGTCGCGTTGGCGGTGGTGCGGCCGTGCCGCACGAGGATGACTGTGGCCATGGCTACAGCCTAGACAGCGGGCGGGGTGGGCACGGCGCCTGGCCAGTCGCCGAGGTAGTCCGCTGGCCCATCCAGGTAGGCGCTGAACGGTTCAGCCGATTCCAGGTTTGCGCCCCCGGTGAGTTCCTGCGCTTGGGGCTGCAGATCGAGGGTGGTGCCGTTGTTCCGCACGGTCAGGCTGAGGATGCTCGGCTCGTTGGGCAACTCGGTTGCCCAACCGACCCGCAAGACGTAGTCCAGCACCCCGGGGGCCAGAATCGTCGCAGGGTCGTCAACGGAAACCTCGACAACGACCTCAGAGCTCAGACCGGAGATCACCGACCCGACAGCGCCCGCCTCGAGTCCCGGCACGGCGTTGAGCAGCTCCCCGGCGGCCTCGCGGCTGATGCCGGGGCTGAGTGCCGATTCGGTGGGTGCGGATTCGCTGGGTGCTGGAGCGGGCATCGGCAATCCAGGGAAGCAGGCACTGAGCAACAGCGTCAGACTCAGGGCCGCGAGCGCGACCGCGATCGAGCGACGCTGGGGTGTCATCCTTCGAGTCATCATGCTCAACCGGCCGCCGGGGCGGGCACGGTGGCGGGCACGGTGGCGGTGGGCGGGGCGGGCACGGCGCCCGGCCACGCGCCGAGGTAGTGCGCCGGATTCAGGTGCACGCTGTGCAGGAGCGGATACGCCTCCTGGTCGACTCCGGCGATGGCGTTCGCCTCCTCCTGCAGATCCAGCAGGGTCCCGCCGTTCACCACGCTCAGGCTGATCTGGTCGGGCTCATCGGGCAGCTTGGTTGCCCAACCGACCCGCAGGACGTAGTCCAGCACGCCGTCGGCGAGGATCGACGCGTCATCGTCGAGGTAGACCTCGACGACTGCCTCCGTGCTCAGACCGGAAATGAGCGACCCGACGCTGGAGAGCTTGAGTCCCGGCACGGCGTCGAGGAGCTCCGCGGCGGCCTCGCGGCTGATGCCGGGCTCCGCCGACGGCTCGGATGCCTGGGGCCTGGCTGCGGGGAGAAAACACGAGGACAACATCGTTGCCACGCCCAGCGCCATGCCGACTGCGACCAGCGAACGCCGCGTGGATGTCCTCGTAGCGCGCTGTCGTCGCACCCCCGATGTTGCTTTCGACTCCATGCGTTCCCCCGTATGTTGACTCTCAGCCTACCGAGGCTCGTCGCCACACCGATCACCCGTAACGGGAAGCGCAGCATGCGTCTGTGGCGGTGGGCGCACGTTTAGAGGGACGTGGCGAGATATTTGGGACGCAATCCCCGCGACCATCCCAGAAACCTCACTTTCTCCTATTTTGCGGCTGTGCCAGGTGCAAGCCTTGGGCCATGGCGTGGAGGATTTCGGCCTCGACGCGTGGCCAGTCGAAGAGGACCTGCCGATAGTCGTAGCGCAGAACCGTGTAGCCCAGCAGTGCGAGCCGCCGATCGTGAGCGATGTCGGACCCCCGCTGCTCGGCCGTGGAGTGGAAGCTGAAGCCATCGGTCTGCAGCACCAGCCGGTCCCCGATGAGCCCGTCGACCCTGTGGCCGTCGAGCATGACCTGCTGGCTGACCCGGATGCCGCTGGCCGCCAGCCGGGACACGGGCAAGGTCTCCAGGCCAGAATCGGCGAGCCCCGACGCGACCGCTCGCACGGCGCGGGCCGCGGCGCTCCGCAGGGGAAGCCTGGCGAGCGAGGCCTCGGTCACGAGCTTCTTGTTCAGGGCGGAATCCCAGACGACGAGGGCGTTCTCGAATGGTTGACACTCGGCGATGTGCACAAGGGCGTTCTCGATCGGCTCGACCAGGGCGAACCGGGCCACCGGGATCGGTCCGACACTCCAATGCACCCGCAGGGCCTTGGATGCCGGCACCGTCGCGTTCCTCGGCACGCTGACGTGGTTCATCCCGTCGGAGAGGTGCCACAGTTCGAGTCGCCGGGCGACGCTGAGGCACGCCACCCGCCCGCCGAGCACCGCCGCGGCGCGCAGATCGGGCGGGGCTGTGGGCAGAGCCAGCCAATTCTCCCGCACCCGTGCGCACTCACCGCTCGCGAGGCTCCGCCGAATCGCATAGCGCGTGAAGCCGGCACGGATGGCCTGCTGGAAGTGCGCCACGCCGCCATGCTGGACAAGCCAACTGCCGAGTTCCATCTGCCCAGTGTCCGGGCCAGCATCCCCCAACCGGACCGGAACCGTCCCGCCTGTAGAGAACTTGCGCGCGGAGCCCCTGTGCACAACAAGCGGCGCCACGGGCCGAGCCCGGATCTGGCCTCGACCGCTAAAAAGGTAAAAGTGAGCTAAAAAGGTCCAAATCGCGAAAACTGTCCTTTTTAGCTCACTATTTCCCTCTCAGCGTGCGACCCGTCAGCCCGTGACCCGGAACCCCACCGCCAGCAGCACCTCTGCCCGGGACGACGGGCCCACCAGCAGCGAGAACTCCCCGGCTTCCACCACCCGGTTACCGCGCGCATCCACCAGGCTGCACTCGGCCACCGGCAGGTCGATCGAAACCGTCACGGTCTCCCCCGGGGCGAGGCTCACCTGGCTGAACGCCTTGAGCTCCTTCTCGGCCCAGCTCACCGAGGTGACCCGGTCGCTCAGGTAGGCCTGAACGGTCTCCACGACCGGCCGCGCCCCGGTGTTGCGCAGGGTGACCTGCGCGGTCACGGTGTCCAGCCGCGACACCACCGGCTGGGCCACCCGCAGGTCGGAATACTCCACCCGCGTGTAGGAGAGACCCTCGCCGAAACCGTAGGCGGGGTCCTGGGTCAGGTCCGCGTACCGGTTGCCGTGCTGCCCACGAATCTGGTTGTAGTAGGTGGGCTGCTGGCCCACGTGCCGCGCGAAGGAGATCGGTAGCCGGCCGGAGGGCTCGATCAGACCCAGCGCCACCTCGGCAATGGCCCGGCCGCCCTGCATGCCGGGGCTGGCGACCCAGATCACGGCGGATGCATTCAGCGCCGAGGCCGGCAGCACCAGCGGCTTCGAGGCCATCAGCACCACGATCATCGGGGTGCCGGTCGCCGCCAGGGCATCCAGCAGGGCGACCTGGCCGCCCATCAGTTCGAGCGTCGCGGTGGACCGGCCCTCGCCGACGAGTTCGATGCGGTCACCGACCACGGCCACGACATAGTCGGCGGCCCGAGCGGCGGCCACGGCCTGGGCGATGAGATCGGCATCGGGTTCGCACGGGATGACCACCGGGGGTCGAGGCTGACCGTCCGGGAACGACTCCCCCTCGGGGTTCGGGGCCAGCCGCAGGATGTCTGCCCCGCGCGCCTGGCTGAGTTCCCACTCCGCGGGCAGCAGCTCGCGCAGCCCGTCGAGCACAGTCGTGATCATCTCGCGCGGGTGGCCATCCGGCAGCCAGCCGGCCTGACCGCTCGACCCGGCCCAGTCGCCGAGCTGGGTCTGGGCGTCGTCGATCAGCGGTCCGACCACCGCCACCTTCTTCGCCGCGGAGCCTTCGGCGGGCAACGGCAGCACCCCGTCGTTCTGCAGCAGCACCACCGAGCGGCGGGCGATCTCGAGGTTCAGCTCGGTGTGCGCGGCGCTGCCGATGACCGCCTGCTGCGCTGACGGGTCGGGCAGCCGAGGGTTCTCGAACAGGCCCAGTTCAAACTTGAGGGTCAGGATGCGCGACACCGCGGCATCCAGATCGGCCTCGGCCAGCAGGCCCAGCTCGATGGCTTCGAGCGCGCCGGCGAAGAAGCCCGGGGTGGTCATCACCATGTCGTTGCCCGCCGTGACGGCGGCCGCGGCGGCATGCGCGTAATCGGGTTGCACCTGCTGTTCCCAGACCATCCGGCCCACGTTGTCCCAGTCCGTGATCAGGGTGCCGGTGTACCCCCACTCCCCCCGCAGAACGTCGTTCAGCAGCCAGTCGTTCACGGTGATGGGCACCCCGTCGATGGACTGGTAGCCGAGCATGAACGTCCGGCAGCCTTCGCGTGCCACCCGTTCGAACGGCGGCAGGAACCAGGAGCGCAACTTCCGCTGCGAGATGTCGGCCTCGCTGGCGTCCCGGCCGCCCTGGGTCTCCGAGTAGCCGGCGAAGTGCTTCGCGGTGGCCAGGATGGCGGTCGGGTCGCTGAGCCCGTCGCCCTGGTAGCCGCGCACCATCGCCGACGCCAGCTCACCGATCAGGAACGGGTCTTCGCCGAACGTCTCACCGACGCGGCCCCAGCGCAGGTCGCGGGCGATGCAGAGCACCGGCGAGAAGGTCCAGTGGATGCCGGTCGACGCGACCTCCACCGCCGTTGCCCTGGCCACCCGCTCGATCAGGGCCGGGTCCCAGGAGGCGGCCATGCCCAGCTGGGTGGGGAAGATGGTGGCACCGATCCAGAACGAGTGCCCGTGGATGCAGTCCTCCCCCACGATCAACGGGATCCGCAGCCGGGTCTGGGCGGTGAGCGCCTGCGCCTGGATCAGCCGCTCCGGGGAGGCATGCAGGATCGAGCCGACGTGCTTGCCGCGCACGTGGTCCTCGATGTCGTCCCGGGCATCCAGTTGCATCATCTGCCCCACCTTCTCCTCAACGCTCATGCGGCCGAGGAGGTCGGCGACACGGTCGCCGATCGGCATGGTCGGGTCGAGGTACGGGACGGACTGGGTGACGACTGCGCTCACGATGAATCTCCTACTGCTTGGTGCCGGCGTTGGTCACGCCTGGATCTGATGACGTGCCGGGATCGGTGGACGTGCTGGGGGCGGCCGGGCGGGGGCGCACGGCGGTGGCGGTGTCGGAGAGCACGAAGCCCTTCTTACGCATGGCGCGGGCCCGCTCGCCGGCCGAGCGCAGGCGAGGATTAACATACTCGTCGATGCCGAAGTTGATCAGCGACAGGGCCATGCCCAGCAGCGCGATACAGAGGCCGGCCGGCACGTACCACCACCAGAAGTCCGGGAACGCACCGTTCTGCTGCGCCCAGAACAGGATCGTGCCCCAGTTCAGGTTGGTGATCGGGATGACACCGATGAACGCCAGGGTGGTCAGGCCCAGCACGGCGGCGATGACGGTGCCGACGAAGCTCGACGCGATGATGGCCGTGAGGTTGGGCAGCATCTCCACCGCGATGATGCGATACAGCGGTTCGCCGTTGGCGCGTGCGGCCTGGATGAAGTCGCGGTTGCGCAGCGACATCGTCTGGGCGCGCAGCACCCGTCCGCCCCATGCCCAGCCGGTGATGGCGAGCACCGAGGAGATCAGCAGCAGGCTGGGGTTCTCGTACTGGGAGGCGATGATGATGATCAACGGCAGACCCGGGATGACCAGGAACACGTTGGTCAGCGCCGAGAGCGATTCGCTGCGCCAGCCGGTGACGTACCCGGCGGTGACACCGATCGCGACGGCGATGATGGTGGCGATGACGCCGGCGGTGAAACCGACCACCAATACCCCGCGGGTGCCGTAGATGATCTGGCTGAGCACGTCTTCACCCATGTGGGTGGTGCCGAGCCAGTGCACCCAGGAGGGTGGTTGGCGCAGCGCCTCGAAGTCCTTGTCGAGCGGGCCGTATGGGGCGATCCAGTCGCCGAAGATCGCGACCAGCACGAAGAAGCCCAGGATGGCCAGGCCCGCGATCGACTTGCCGTTGCGGAACATCGCGAAGATCTGGCCGAGCCGGCTCAGCGTGCCGCGCTTGGTGGTGGGCGCCGGGGGCACAGCGGGAATCGCTGCGGCCACCGTGTTGGGGAACGTCATGCTCAGGCCTCCATCTGGCGGGTGCGCGGGTCGAGGATCGCGTAGGCGACGTCGGCGAGGATGTTGGCCACGAGCACGGTCAACGTGATCACGAGGAACAGGCCCTGCATCAGCGGGTAGTCCTTGGCCGTCGTCGCGTCCAGCAACAGCTTGCCGGCGCCCGGGTAGGAGAAGACCAGCTCCATCACCAGGGTGCCTCCCACGATGAAGCCGAGCGACATCGCGAAGCTCGACAGCTGCGGCAGGGAGGCGTTGCGGGCGGCGTAGTTCACCAGCACCCGGGACGGGCGCAGCCCCTTGGCCTGCGCCACGGTGACGTAATCCTCGTCGAGCACCGTGATCATCATGTTGCGCATCCCCAGGATCCAGCCGCCGAGCGAGCCGATCACCAGGGTCAGGGCGGGCAGGAAGCCGTGCATGATGACCTGGCTGGCGAATTCCAGGGTGAAGCTGGGTTGGGTGCCCTTGTCGTAGGCGTGCGACGCGGGGAACCAGCCCAGTGTGGTGGAGAAGATCGCGATCGCGATCAGGCCCATCCAGAAGTACGGCACGGTGGAGAAGAACGTCGCGACGGGCACGATGCCGTCTGCCCGGCTGCCGCGGCGCCAGCCGATGAACGCACCGATCGCGGTGCCGACCACGAACGAGATCACGGTGGCGATGCCCACCAGGCCGACGGTCCACGGGATGGCCGAGGCGATCACATCCGTCACCGGAGCGAGGCCCTTCGAGAACGAGCGGCCCAGGTCGCCGGAGAACAGCAGCTGCCAGTAGTCGATGTACTGCTCGAGGAGGCTCTTGTTCGAGTCCAGCCCGAACAGGGTGCGGAGCGAGTCGATGGCTTCCGGGCTGATCCGGCCCTGGTTCTTCTGCAGGTAGGCAGAGACCGGGTCGCCCTTCATCATGCGGGGCAGGAAGAAGTTGATGGTGATCGCGGCCCAGGCGGTGAAGGCGTAGAACGCGGTGCGGCGCAAGAAGAATCTCACGAGGTGGCTCCTGGAGTGGTCGTGGGTGCCGCGAAGTGCTTCTCCGGGTCGGGAGAGGCATTGCGGAGGGCCTGGGTGTAGTCGTGCTGGGGCCGCAGAATGACGTCGTCGGCCTTGCCGCGCTCCACGACCTTGCCGTGGTGCAGCACCATGATCTCGTCGCTGAAGTGCCGGGCGGTGGCGAGGTCGTGGGTGATGTAGAGCACGCCCAGGTTCGCTTCGCGCTGCAGTTCGGCGAGCAGGTTGAGCACCTCGAGCCGGATGGAGACGTCGAGCATGGAGACCGGTTCGTCGGCGATGAGCAGCTTGGGCCGGGAGGCCAGTGCCCGGGCGATGGCGACGCGTTGGCGTTGGCCGCCGGAGAGTTCGTGCGGGCGCCGGTCGATGGTCTGCTCGGGTGAGAGCCGCACCCGGGTGAGCAGCCGGAACACCTCCTCCTCCACCTGGTCGGCGGGCACGACCTTGTCCAACCGCAACGGCCGCTCGATGTGGTGACGGATGGTGTGGGCCGGGTTCAGCGAGGCGAAGGGGTCCTGGAACACCATCCGCACGCTCTGCCGGTAGCGTCGCAGCGGCCGGCCCCAGGTGGGGATAGGGGTGCCGTCGAGCAGCACCTCGCCGGAGCTGACCCGCTCGAGCTGGGTGAGGATCTTCGCGATGGTGGACTTGCCGCTGCCGCTCTGACCGACCAGGGCGATGGTCTGGCCGGAGGTGAGAGTGAAGTTGACCTTGTCGAGGGCGAGCAGGTCGCCGGATCCCCGCACCCGGTACTTCTTCGAGACGTTTCTGAACTCGAGGGTGGTCATCAGATGCTCCCTGCTTCCGCGGCGAGCGCTGGCTCGTCGGGGCGGCGCACGAAGCCGCCTCGCTCGCCGGTGAGGCTCGGGAAGGAAGCCAGCAGCCGGCGGGTGTAGTCGTGGGTGGGGTTTTCGTAGAGGTTGCGGGCCGTGTCGATCTCGACGATGCGGCCGTCCCGCATCACGGCGATGCGGTCGGAGATCTCCAACAGCAGCGGAAGGTCGTGAGTGATGAAGATCACCGAGAAGCCGAACTCCGCACGGAGCTCGGAGATCTGCTCGATGATCTCCCGCTGCACGAGAACGTCCAGCGCGGTGGTGGGTTCGTCCATGATCATCAGCTGGGGTTTGAGGGCCAGGGCCATCGCGATCATCACGCGCTGGCGCATCCCGCCGGAGAGTTCGTGGGGGTAGGACCGCAGCCGGTTGCTGCCCACGCCGACGAGGTCGAGCAGCCGGCCGGCTTCCAGCCGCCGTTCGGCCCGTTTCATGGCCGGGCGGTGGGTGGAGAAGACGTCTTGCAGCTGGGCCCCGATGGTGATGATCGGGTTGAGCGCGTTCATCGCGCCCTGAAAGACCATGGAGGCCTTCTCCCACCGGAAGGCGCGCATCTGGATCTCGTCCATCGTGTTGATGTCGAAATCCTCACCGGATTCGTCGTGGAAGACGGCGGAGCCGGAGGTGATCACGGCGGGTGGCTTGAGCAGCCGCTGGATGCCGTAGGCAAGGGTGGTCTTGCCGCAGCCGGATTCGCCCGCGAGACCGAGGATCTCGCCTCGGCGCACGGTGAGGGATACGTCTCGCACGGCCTCCACGGGTGGAGTCACGTCGTACGAAACACTGAACTGGGAGACCGTCAGAAGATCGTCGGTAGTCATGGTGTGCGGCTCTTTCATGGTGAGGGGAACGACCGATCAGGCCACCGGGCGGGGAAGGAGTGTCCTCCCCCGCCCGGTGGTCACCTGGCTACTTGGCCGCTTCGAGCTCGGTCAGAATCAGCACGGAGGTGGGCTGAGTCGGGTCCGCCGGCACATAGGGGTCGTCTTCGCCGGGCCAGCCGACGTAGCTGCGGGTGTTGTAGGCCCCGATGAACGGCCGGGTTCCCACGGGCATCGACGGCACCTCGTCCACGAAGATCTTCTGTACCGTCGCCAGCGATGCCGCCCGCGTGGCGTCGTCGGTCGCGTTCGTGTATTCGCTCAGCGCCGCGGTGGCCTCCGGGCTGTCGAAACGTCCGAAGTTGAAGTCCGCGCTTTCGCCGAGCGGCTTGAGCCAACGGCCGTCCATGATGTCGCTGTAGAGGTCGTACGGGGTGGCGCCGGTGTCGGTCCAGTGCAGGATTGCCTGGAAGTCGCCGGTTCCCTTGGCTTCCCACCAGGAGTCGGAGTCCGGGGTGTCGACAGTGGCTTCAACGCCGAGGGTCTTGGCCGCGTCAGCGATGAGGCTGATGCCGGTCACGTAGTCGTTCCAGCCCTGCGGAACAGACAGGGCGAAGCTGACCGGTGCGCCGGACGGGTCGACCAGGGCGTCGCCGCTCCAGGTGTAGCCGGCGTCCTTCAGGATGCCCTTGGCCGCATCCAGGTCGACCTCGTAGCTGACGCCCTCATACTCCGGGGAGATGAAGGAGTCGCCGACGGGGGTCGGCAGTCCGGTGACGGAGCTGACGACGGGAACGCTGCCCTCCCTGGCGATGTCGGCGTACTGCTGGCGGTCGATCACGAGGTTCATCGCCTGGCGGAAGGCGACGTCGTTGAACGGCTTCGTCTGGGTGTTGACGAACATCGTGTCAACGGCCAGTCCGGCGGCGGCCCAGTAGACGTTGTGCTCCGGGTCCTTGTTCACATATGCCGAATCGACGTTCGGGATGAACGCCTGCGCCCAGTCGGCGTCGCCGTTGGCGAGGGCCGTCGTGAGAGCGGTGTTGTCGTTGTACGACACGTAGTACAGGGTGGGCACGGCGAGTTCGCCGCCCCAGTAGTCGTCGCGGGCGGTGAGTTCAACGCTCTGGGTGTCGAACTGGCTCAGAACGTACGGTCCGGTGCCCACCGGTTCCAAGTTCTCGTAGGTGGCCGGGTCGTCCACGCTCTCCCAGATGTGCTGGGGAACGATCAGCTTGTGCAGCACCTTGTCCTGCTTGGAGAACATCGAGCCGGTGAAGCCGATGGTCACGCTGGAGCCGTCCAGGGTCACATCGGTGATGCCCAGGGCCGCGGTGTCCAGCTCGGGGTTGTCCTTGAACATGTTGAAGGTGAACTCGATGTCCGCGGCGGTGAAGTCCTCACCGTCGTTCCAGGTCACTCCGTCGCGGGCGACCAGCGTCACCGACTTGTAGTCATCCGCCCAGGTGATCTCGGAGGCCAGCCACGGCTTCACCTCGTCGCTCGGGTTGATCAGGTTGACGATGCCGAGCGGTTCCAGGATGGCGTTGATGTAGCCGAGCTTGTTGCCCGACGATTCACCGATCCACGGGTTGTTGGATTCGGTTGCGATCGCACCGTCCGGCTTCGCGATCGTCAGTGACGCTCCGCTTTCGGGAGTGCTGCTGTTGGCGCCTGAGCAGCCCGTGACCGCGAACGCGGCCACCAGCCCCATGGCGACCAATGTGGTTTTCACCCTCATGAATCTCTCCTTCGAGATTAGGTGCCTGGCAAAGCTGCCGCGACACGGATAGCGCTATGTGAATGCAAGAACCCAGGGCACCGGGAGTCCCCCGGCAGGCAACTTTTCTCACCCTTGAGTTGGAGCAGGTAAAACTTACCGCCTTGTCAGTAAGTATTTCAAGAGCTGGTTTGGGCGCGTCGCGCAGTGCGTAGAATTCGGTACACAGACTCGAAAAGACGGCATAGGTGATGACCCGGATGGTTACGGCACGACGACAGTCACACCCCCGCCCGCAGACCCTCGCGCGCCGCCGGGAGATTCTGGAAGCCGCCGCCGAGATCTTCGGCAGCAAGGGCTACACCAACGGCACGCTCTCCGACATCGCCGAGCAGGTCAACATGACGCACCCGGGGATCCTGCATCACTTCGGCTCGAAGGATCAGCTCCTCATGGAGGTGCTGCGTTTCCGCGACGAAACCGACGTGCAGAACCTGGACGGGCAGCACATCCCCGACGGCATCGACTTCTTCCGGCACCTCGTCACGACAGCGTTCACCAACGCCCAGCGCGCCGGCATCGTGCAGGCCTTCGTCGTGCTGTCAGCCGAATCGGTCACCGACGACCACCCGGCCCGCGACTTCTTCATGGACCGCTACCGCACCCTCCGGGCCGAGGCCCGGCACGCCTTCGAAGTGATCTGCGCTGAACGCGGCATGGTGCCGCCCGACACCGTCGCCCTGGCATCCGCCGCGATCCTGGCGGTAATGGACGGCCTGCAGGTGCAGTGGCTGCTGGACCCCGGCAACGTGGACCTGGCCAAGGCCAGCGAGTTCGCAATCGAGGCCATCCTGGCCTCGGTGCTCGAGCCGCGCAGCTCGATTCTCGCCCAGGAATAAGGAAAAAGTGAGTTTAGAAGGACGGAATCGGCCAGAGCATCCTTGTTTGCGGCCTTTGTCCTGGTAATCGCACGACCCGCGCTGGATGATGGCGACACCTCAGCGGCTATCCGGAATCCGCGAACCCGCGTACGGTCGCTCCATGGCGAACCTCATCGAGAAACTAGCGGAATCGGTGCCCTCCTGGGGCGCGAAGTTGGCGTATGGCGAGAAGACCACGCTGGGCGGGCACGACCTGATTCCTGTCGCGCTGGTCGGCTTCGGCTTCGGCGCGGGAGAAGGCTCCAGCGAGATGCCCGAGGGAGGCCTGGGCCCGACGGCCATGGGAATGGGCGTCGGTGAGGGCCGGGGCGGCGGTGGCGGCGGCTACTCGGTGCCGATCGGTGCCTATGTCGGCGGTCCGGACGGCCTGGAGTTCCGGCCCAACCTCATCGCCCTGATGGTCGTGGCCGTGCCCGTTGTCACGGCCGCCGGGCTGGCGCTCGCGCAGATCATCCGCGCGCTCAGGGGCGCCGCCCCGAGCTGAGCCGATCCGCCACGCAATTCGCCGGGCACCGCCCCGTGTGGTCCCGGCGTGCACCGCAAGAACGGCTCCGTGCAAATTGACCCCGCCGAACAAACCAGTGAACATGTCACTAGTGACATAGCCGATCGGGTGAATTGCACCGCTTCCCGCACCTTGGGGGCGACGAGGCTGTACTGGGGGGCAGATGTCAACGCTGGGGCTGGGGGCGTTGCGTGTGCGTGCCGCGTTGCCGGCGCTCCTCGCGTTGCTGCTGATTGTGGTCGTCGCCGTCACTGCGTTGGGCACCACGGCCGGCCTCATTCAGCACCGGGTCGCCGCCGGAGCGACGGTGACGCTGGCGGATGCGGCGGCGCAGTCCGCCGCCGTGCGCGTCACGACTCACCTCGCCGATGACGCCGCCGCTCAGGATGCTGCCGCCACCACACTGTTCGGCGACCTGTTTCCGGAGGGCACGTTCACCCTCATCCGGTCGGAGGTCAGTCTCGCCGTTCCGGTGCTCACCGCAGGCTCCGCCGGCCCGGAATCCACCGCGTTGTTCGCCCGCCTGCCCGACCTGGCCGATCGGGTCACGGTCACAGCCGGCGCCTGGCCGGCATCGGGTTCACCGGCCGACGCTGCACCCGTCGCGGTGCAGGCCGATGCGGCGGCCGCCCTCGGACTCGACGTCGGCGATGCCCTGACCGTGGGCACCGCCGCCACCCCGGTGTCGTTTCAGGTCGCGGCCCTCTGGCAGGCCACCGATCCCACCTCGCCCTCCTGGTTCGCCGACTCTGCGGCGACGGCCGGGCGCGCCGGCGGAGCATCCGGGCTCTTCGTTGTGGAGCAGGACCTCAACACCCTGCCGACCCAGAACTTCGCGGTGTGGACCCTGTCGGCCACCCCGGCGGCGGCCGATGAGCAGAACAGGGCGACCGTGCTCGCCGGCCTGCGCCACCTCGGCGAACGAGTTGATGCCACGCCGGGTCTGACCGTGTCCTCGTCCACGAGCGAGGGCGACCTCGCCGGCACGCTGCAACGTATCGACGCGGCGGGGCGCGGCGCCACGGCCATCGGCATCACGGCGATCTTCATCATCGGCATGCTGGGCATCGTCGCGCTGATGCAGGTGAGCACGGTTCTGGTCGGGTCCCGGCGCGAGCAGACCGCTCTGCTCCGTGCCCGGGGGCTGGCTCTGGGCCAACACTTGTTGCTGGTCGTGGCCGAGGGGCTCCTGGTCACGATCCCCGGCGGTCTCATCGGCCTGGCGGCCACAGGGGTGCTGATGGGCACCGTCGCCGGTACCGACCCATTCGGCCCGGCGTCGGCCGCCAGCCCGTTCGCGCTCGGGGTGTCCCTGGTCGGCGTTGCCGTGCTTGCCGCGACGGCGCTGAGCGAGCCGCCCGGCACGGACAGGAGCCCTCGGCGGTCCCTCGCCGCCTTCGCGGTCAGCTTCGGCGTCATCGGCGTTGCTGCCGTTCTTTCGGTCTGGCAGCTGCACGCTCAGGGGTCCCCGGTCCGGGCCGGTGCCGACGGCGGAGCGGACCTGGTCACCGCGACCAGCCCGGCCCTGGCGCTGATTGCGATCGCGGCGCTGGGCACCATGGGCTTTGTGGTGCTCGCTCCCCTGCTCGCCGCCCGCGCGGTCCGCCGGGGGTCCGTGGTGACACTCTTGGCCGACAGCCAACTCGGTTCCCGGGCCACGCGGTACCTCGTGCCCATCCTCGCGCTCGCCATCACCATCGCCAGTGCCGCCTTCGCTACCGGCATCGCCACCACCTGGACGAGCGCCCAGGTACAGGCCCAACTGATCGGCACCGGCGCCACCGTCGACATCGACCTCCGCAGCGACGGCACGGCTCCGGCCGCTACCGAGCCGGTGAACGCCACCCGGTACGCCGCCATCGACGGTGTACGCGGCGCAGCCGCCGTGCTCGTCAGCCGGGTGCGCCTGGGCTCGGATTCGATCCCCATCGTGAGCATCCGCCCCGAGGCGGCCGAGACCCTGCTCGGCAGCGCCGGCGCCGAGTTCGCCGCCGCGCTGCGCACCACCAGCCCCTCGGCTGCGCCCCTGGAGCTGCCCGCCTCAGCGACCGGAGTACAGGCCACGGTCTCGTTCGGCCAGGCGCGCCCCGCCGCGAGCTTCGCAGTGTCGATCTGGGCGTCGGATGCGGATGGATCGCTGGCGAGGATCCCCCTCGCCGAGCCGGCGGGAGCGCCAGGGGCCCGATCGGTGTACAGCGGCACGCTGCCGGCCGGGACCGCGCCGTGGCGCCTGCTCGCCGTGGAGGCAGAACGATCCGGTCCGCCCGACGCCGCGGTGCCGACCCTGCAGGCCGACGGGTTCGCCAGCACCGCCGCCGGAGTCGCAACCGCCCTCGATGCGGGTACGGAGGTATCGCTCGATATCGCCGCAGCTCTCCCCCGGTCCCGCGCAGTGATCGGATCCGAGGGCCAGGCTCCGCTGCCGGTGGTGGTGACGGCGGCCCTCGCCGACCGGGTGGGTGTGTCGGTTGGCGACCCTCTCGCATTCGGCTTCGGCGCGAGCGGGGCGTTGCTGGATGCGCAGGTCTCGGCGGTCATCCAGAGCCTGCCGGGGAGCGCGTCGCGCCTGGGCATCGCCACCGATCTGGCGGCGTTGAACAACGCCACCCTGCAGCAGGGCCGCTCCCCGGTGCTCGCCGGGAACATCTGGCTCGACACCGACAGCCCCGACACCGTGTCGGTGACCGCGACGACGGTGGCGACCTCGACGGCCGTGCTGTCCACCCAGCGGACCACGACATCCGCGCCGATCCTCCAACCGGCCATGAACGCGTTCTGGATCGCCGCCGCGGCGGCCGGACTGCTCGCGTTGATCACCTTCTCCGCCTTCATAACGGACGACTCCCGCCTTCGCCGGTCCGGCATCCCGGTGCTCCGCGCGCTCGGCCTGTCGTCGGCGCAGCTGACCCTCGCCCGCGCACGTGAGTTGCTGCTCGTCCTCGCCTTCGCACTCCTCGCAGGCGCCGTCGCAGGGCTCGGCGCGACCGTCATCGCCGTCGCGCCGTTCGTAGCCGCGGCAGTGCCGGGCGGCTATCTATCCGTCGTCCCCGCCCTGGACCCGCTGCCCTGGCTCGGGTTCTCTACCGCCGTCCTGGCTGGTGCGCTGCTTGTCATCGGCGTCGCTCTGGCGCGACTGCACCGATCACGCGGGGCGGTGCGCTCGTGAGGTCCCCGCGGCTGAGCTCGGTGCGGCTGCTCACCCGCTCACTGTCCGCGTTCCCGGCCGTGCTCATCATGATCGCCGCCGTCACCGTGGGGCTCTCGCTCCTGGCCACGGTCCTCCCCCGCGCCGTCGACGGCGTGATCAGCAACATCGTGCGCCACGATGTCGTCAACGCCTCACCAGTGAATCGGGACGTCATCTCGGCAGGTCAGGGCCGCTACGACCTCGGCCCGTCCGTCTCCGGAACCCCGGCAGGGATGACGGCGGAGAGCGCAGCGGTCTGGGGCCGTCTCGACGACCAGCTCGGCCAGTTCCACGACTCCCTGCCCCAGCCGTTGCAAGCGTCACTCGGCGCGGCGGACTTCAGCACGGCCACCGTGCCCGCGCAGAGCTTGAGAGCCGGGATCCTGCCCGCCGACCTCGGGCTGCGGTACGACCCCCGGTACCTCTCCCGCATCACGATGACGGGCGGCAGGCCACCAGCGGGAGTGCCCGCCCGTGTCCCCAGTGAGGTACCCCTCGAGGTGATCGCCTCCGACGCGACGGCATTGAAGATCAAGTGGGCGATCGGGGAGCAACGCCCCCTGTACCTGAACGGTGAGAACCAGCAGCTGGTCCTCGTGGGCACCTTCACGGCGGTCGACGCCGAAGTCGACTACTGGACACACGCCCCGTCAACCGACCGGCCCGCGGTGCTGCCGGGGACACCGCCGACCGTGCAGGCCCTGCTGTTCGTGAATCCCGGCGGATTCCCGGCCGCGGTTGCGGCGGACCTCCCGATCACCAGTTCGGTCTGGTTCCCGGCCCGGGCGACGGCGATCTCCGCCGAAACCGTGCCCACCATTGCCAGGCAGATCCGCCAGCTGGCCACGGTCGACCACCAGCTGAGCGACTCCCTACAGCCGAGGCTGGTGTTCACCAGCGGGCTCCCGGAGGTGCTCGAGGAGTCCCTGGCGCGCAGCATCTCCACCCAGAACATCCTCACGCTCATCATCGTCAGCCCGGTCGGTCTCGCCCTCGTCCTCGAGGTGTTGGTGGCCCGCCTCGCGGCGCAGCGGCTGCGGCCGAGCCTGGCCCTGCTGGCCGCCCGCGGGGCCTCCAGGCGGCAGCGCCTGACCGTCATCGGCATGCCGGTGCTGGCCCTGGGCCTGCTCGCCGCAGCGGCCGGGTGCGCCGTCGGCGCGGTGCTCCCCGGGGGCGATGTGGGTTACGCCGCTCTCCTGGCCGTCGGGGTCACCGCCGTGGCCCCGGCGGTCCTGCTCATGGCCTTCACCGCCCAGGTCGACGGGTCAGCGACCACGGACCGGGGCCGTCTGGTCGGCCTCCTCCGGGTGGCCGGCGAGCTGCTGGTCCTGTTGGGCACGGTCGCCGCCCTGCTGGCCACCGTGCAGCGCACGATCGGCAACGACGACAGCGGCGGTACTTCCGTCGACCTGCTCGCCACCTCGATTCCGCTGCTGCTGTCCCTCCTCGGCTGCATCGTGATGCTTCGCGTCTATCCGGTGCTCGTGCGACGCTGGCTGGATACCGCCCGGCGTGCGCGGGGAATCGGCGCGTTTGTGGGGATCGCCCGCGCCATCCGCGGCGGTACGGCCGGCCTCTTGCCCCTTCTCGCCGTGGTTCTCGGCGTCTCGGTGGCGGTCTTCTCCGGACTGCTGTCGGCAACGCTGACGACCGGGCTCGACACGGCGGCCCGCGCATCCGTCGGTGCCGACATCTTGATCGAGAACGTGCGCCTCGACCCGGCGGCGCTGCAGGAGCTGCGCACCATCGACGGGGTCGCGGCCGTGGCCGGTGTCGCCGTCGACAGGTCGCAGAAGGTGGAGATCGCCGGCCATGCCGCAACGACCGCATCCGTCGTGCTCGTCGACTCCGCTGAGCTGAACGCCGTTCAGGCCGACGTGCCGGGTCGGCTGCCGCTCGACGACCAGCTGGTGGGAACCGCCGGTGACGGTGCCCCGGTCATGGTGTCGACCCGGTTGAGTGATGCACTGGCGGGCACTCGGGCTGCCGAACTCGACGGCGAGCCCGTCGTCGTGGTTGCCGACCCCATCGCCGGCCGGCCACTGGCCCTGGACGGCAACTGGATGGTGGTCGACCGGTCCTGGGCCGACGCCATCAACTTCATCTCCCAGGAGGTCTCCACCCGGGTGCTGGTGCGGGTCGCCGACGCGGCGAGCATCCCGGTGGTCGTCGACCGGCTGCGGTCGGCGCTGCCGGTGGCAGCGACGGCGCCGACGGCAGCGACGGCACCGTCGGTCCGGCTCACCACGGCGGCGGACACCGTGGCAGCACTGTCGGCCAACCCCGCAGTCCGGGATGTGCACTCGGCGGCCGGCGCCGCCATCGCCGGGGCCGCACTCATCACCTCCCTCGCACTGGTTCTCACACTGCTGCTGGACGGGCCGGCCCGCCGCGGTGCGGTGGCCTTACTGTCCGCGGTGGGATTGAGCAGGCGCCAGGGCGCCGCGATCGTGAGTTGGGAAATCGCGCCGCTGAGCATCGCCGGTCTGGTCGGCGGTGCGGTTCTGGGTGGGGCACTGTCGCTGGTGGTACTGGCCATCGTCGACCTCCGACCCTTCACCGGCGGCTTTGACCAACCGGCGATCGCCGTCGACCCGTGGATCACCGGCGGCTCCATCGCCCTCTTTGCCGCGCTCTTCCTCATCACCGGTGCCGCGGCTTCCCGCCACGCCACCCGACGCGACCATCCGCCGTCCCCGACGGACGCGTCGACCACAGCCCCCGCAGGAACCTCCCCCCAGAATCCAGGACGGACCTCATGAAACTCCCGATGACACCGCGGTCGGTCACCGAGTCGGCGCGAACGGATGCGCCGGACATCGACTGCGTCGACCTGGTGCGCATCTTCCGCACCAAAGACGTGGAGGTGCAGGCACTGCAGGGCCTGACCCTGCGGGTTCAGCGCGGCGACATGGTCGCGGTGATCGGCGCATCCGGGTCGGGCAAATCAACCCTGCTCAACGTGTTGTCCGGCCTCGACCAGGTCTCGGCGGGGCGCGCCACTGTTGCCGGCCACGATATGGTCACCATGGGCCGGGCCGAACGAGTCAGGTTCCAGCGCACCAGTGTGGGCTTCGTCTGGCAACAGACCGCGCGCAACCTGCTGCCGTATCTCACGGCGGCGCAGAACATCGCCGCGGTCATCGCCATCGCCGGCGGACCGCGCGGGGCGGCGCGAGCCCGCCGGGTGGACGAACTGCTCGAGCTGCTGGGCGTCGGAGACATGCGTGACCGCACCGCCGCCGAGATGTCGGGCGGCCAGCAGCAGCGGGTGGCCATCGCCGTGGCGATCGCGAACGACCCCGCGGTGCTGCTGGCGGATGAACCCACCGGCGAACTCGACGAAGCCACCAGCGAGGAGGTGCTCGGTGCGATGCGGCGCGTCAACGAAGAACGCGGCGTCACCACCCTCATCGTGACTCACGACGGCACGGTCTCCGACCAGGTGCGCCGCACCGTTCAGATCCGTGACGGCCGCACCTCCACCGAGGTGGTGCGCAGCACCCGGGTCGACGAGCTCGGCGACGAATATGCCGTGGCCGAGGAGTACGCCGTCCTTGACCGGGTGGGCCGGATGCAGCTACCCGCCACCTTCACCGAGAGTCTCGACCTACGTGACCGGGTGCGGCTCACTCTCGAGTCCGACCACGTCGGGGTGCGCCGGGCCGCCGACGAGCACAAACCGGCCGTCGAACCAACCATGGGAGCAGACGCATGACCCCGGGAGCGCACACCTCGTCCGTGCAGATGATCCGCGAATCGGTGCTGCGCGCCGAGGGCCTCGGCCGGGTCTTCACCACCAGGGCCGGCGACGTGATCGGCTGCGAGGGCATCGATCTGGAGATCTTCGCCGGCGAACTCGTGGTGGTACGCGGTGCCTCCGGGGCCGGCAAGTCCACTCTGCTGCGGCTGCTCGGCGGTCTCGACTCCCCCACCAGCGGCGCCGTGTCGGTGCGCGGGGTGTCCTTCGCGGGCCTCACCGAGGAGCAGACCGTTCGGCTGCGCCGTGACGACCTGGGATTCATCTTCCAGGACTTCGGTCTCATCCCGGTTCTCACCGCCGCCGAGAACGTGGGCCTACCGCTGCGCATGAAAACCGCGGATGCCGCCGCCCGCGACGCCCGGGTCGCCGAGGTCCTCCACCTGGTCGGCCTCACCGACCACGCGGCGCAGCTGCCCGGCGAGCTCTCCGGCGGCCAACAGCAGCGGGTGGGCATCGCCCGGGCTCTGGCCGTGCCGCCGAGCATACTCATCGCCGACGAACCCACTGCCCAGCTCGACGCCGCCAACGCGACGATCGTGATGGACCTGCTCGTGCAGCTGGTGCGCACGGAGGGCATCGCCGTGGTCGTCGCCACCCACGACCCCGACCTGGCGGCCCGGGCCGACCGGGTCATCGAGCTGCACGACGGCCGCATCGTCACCCGGCCGGGCCGGCGCTCCGCCTAACCCGGGCCGGCACTCCGCCTGACCTGGTCAGTGATGTGAGACAGAGCACAGCTGTCGCAGTTCCTGCGTGCACGGCGAGAGGCGATCCAACCAGAGGACCTCGGTTTGCCCAGGGGACCCCGGCGGCGCACCAGCGGTCTCCGGCGGGAGGAGGTCGCCGCGCTCAGCGGCATCTCCAGCGACGACACCCCGGCCCAGGTGGTCACCATTCTCGGTGAGACGCTCGTGCAGACCCGGATGGCCGTGGCGCTGCTCGGCGACGAGACCAACCACACCGGCCCGCGCCGCAACCGCGTCTACCGCTGGTTCACCGATCCGGCCGAACGTGCGCACACCCCGTCTGACGACCACGAGCGGCATTCGATCCTGGCCTGCTCGATGCAGACGATTACCTGGCGAGCTTGACATGGAGTGCACTCCAGGTTGCAGCATTGGACCCATGGCAACTCATCCAGCGGGAACGGTCACCCTCCCCCGCCTCAACATCACCGTCCCCGAGGACGGGCTCTCGATCGGCGAGGTGGCGCAGGCGACCGGGCTGAGCATCGACACGCTGCGTTACTACGAGAAGGCCGGCCTGCTGCTGGACCCGGCCCCGCGGGACCCCGGCGGCCGACGCCGCTACGGCCGGAACGATCTCGACTGGATTGCCGGCCTCATCATGCTCCGCGAAACCGGCATGAGCATCGCTGACGTGCGCCGGATGGCCGACCTCAGCCGCACGGCCGGCACCGAGCCCGACCGTCTCGCCGTGCTCGAGGGGCACCGTCTCCGCGTGCTCGCCGAGCTCGAGCGCACCCAGGCGCACCTCAAAGCGCTGGAGAAGAAGATCGCCGCCTACCGCGGGGTTCTCGGCCCGGCCGCCGGCGCAACCACAACCACAGAACAGGACACCACCGCATGACCACCCCCACCACGTCCGCTCCCACCCCCAGCATGCCCACAGTCCGGCTCGGCGACGGCCTCACCGTCTCCGCCATCGGCCTGGGCGCGATGGGCATGAGCGCCTACTACGGCCTGAGCGACGAGAAGGAGTCCATCGCCACGCTCCGCCATGCCGTCGACACCGGCGTCACCTTCATCGACACCGCCGAGGCCTACGGCCCCTTCGAGAACGAGAAGCTGCTCGCCCGGGCGCTCGGCGACCGCCGCGACGAGGTCACCCTGGCCACCAAGGCCTCGGCCGATACCGACGATGACGGCACCATCCACGGCCGCAACGGCACCCCCGCCTACATCCGCAAGGCCGCCGAACGGTCGCTCCGCCACCTCGGCACCGACACCATCGATCTCTACTACCTGCACCGCGTCGACCCCGACGTGCCCATCGAGGAGAGCGTCGGAGCCATGGCCGAACTCGTGGCAGAGGGCAAGGTGCGCCACATCGGGCTCTCCGAGGCATCGGCAGCCACGATCCGCCGGGCGCATGCCGTGCATCCGCTGGCCGCCGTGCAGTCCGAATTCTCGTTGTTCGCCCGCGATGTGCTGCATAACGGCGAAAAAGCCACCATGGACGAACTCGGCATCGGGTTTGTGGCGTTCTCGCCGCTCGGCCGCGGCTTCCTGACCGGCGACATCCGCTCGGTCGGTGACCTTGACCCCGCCGACGCCAGACTCACCCTGCCCCGGTTCCAACCTGCCGCCATTGCCGCGAACCTCGCCCTCGTCGATCGGGTCAACCTGATCGCGGCCGAGAAGGGCGTCACGAACGCCCAGCTCTCGCTCGCCTGGCTGATGGCTCAGGGGGTGGTGCCCATCCCCGGCACCCGTCGACGCAGCCGGCTGGACGAGAACTCGGCCGCTGCGCTGATCCGCCTGGATGCCGATGATCTGGCGCGGCTGGCCGAGGCGCTGCCCGACGACGGGATTGTCGGTACGCGCGACTACGTCGACCACGCCGTGGGCGTCGACCGCTGAGACTCGGCCCGGTAGTCCGCTCACTGCACCCCCTGTGGGCGACCGCTACCGCTATAGCGGGCGCGGCCGCCCGTAGGAGGTGCGGTGAGGGACCGGCGCTGCTACGCGGCCGGGTTCAGCGCCGCGACAGCGGCGGCGTAGCGTCCCTCGACCTCCGCGAACCGCAGGAACTTCACGGTGTCCACGAGGATCTCCTGGGCGTCGGGCTGGGCTTCCAGAAGGGCCATGACCTCGTCGGCGAAGGCGTCGAGGGGCATGAAGTGCTCGTTCACCGAATTGCCGGCCATGAGTTCGGTCTGCACGGCCGGCGGCACGAGCTCGATGACCTGCACCGTGCTGCCGGCGAGCTGGAGCCGGATGGTCTCGCTGTACTGGTGGATGAACGCTTTTGTACCGTTGTAGGTCGGGGTGTGCATCAGCGGGGTGTGTGCCAGTCCCGATGACACGGTCATCAGGGTGGCGCCGGGGCGGCTCTGCAGGTGCTCGATGAAAGCGGCGACCAGCCGCAGCGGTCCGTTGATGTTGGTCTCGACGATGCGTTCGGCTTCGGCCAGGAAGCCGGCCTCGCGCACATCTTCGCCGTTCATGACCCCGGCCATGGCGATGAGCACGTTCAGGTCACCGTGCGCGGCCAGCACCTGGTTGCGGGCGGCCAGGACGGAGGCGGGGTCGGTGGTGTCGATGGTGACGGTCGACAGACCGTGTTCGGTGGCAAGGCGCTGCAGCACGTCGGTGCGGCGCCCGCCGATCACGACGGTGTTGCCGGCGGCCTGCAGTCGCAGGGCCAGGGCGAGGCCGATGCCCGACGTGGCGCCGGGGATGAAAATGGTGTTTCCGGTGATGTTCATGACTCGAGTGTGCGCGGCGGCGAGCGGATGCGGGAGAGGAGCCGTTGTCGTAGGACTGCCGGTCCCTGGAGAGCGGCGCGGCGGTGGCGGATGATGGAGGCATGGATCAAGCTGCCCTCGCCGACTTTCTCCGCTCCCGCCGGAGCGGGCTCCGCCCTGAGGACGTCGGCCTCCCCGCGGGACCGCGACGCTTGGTGCCCGGGTTGCGCCGCGAGGAGGTCGCCGCGCTGGCCGGGATGTCCGCGGATTACTACGTGCGGATGGAGCAGGCCCGCAGCCCGCAACCCTCCGAGCAGATGCTGGCGGCGCTGGCCAGGGCGCTGCGCCTGAGCAACGACGAGCGTGACTACCTGTACCGCCTCGCCGGGCACAACGTGCCGGCACGCACCCCGCTGGACACGCACGTTGCCCCCGCGCTGATGCGGGTCTTCGACCGGCTCGAGGAGACCCCGGCGCTGATCCTCTCCAGCCTCGGCGAGACGCTGGCGCAGAACTGGCTGGGCGCGGCCCTGCTCGGCGACCACTCCCGGTACACCGGGCCGGCGCGCAGCAGCGTGTACCGGTGGTTCACCGACCCCGCCGAGCGGGAGGTCTACCCGTTTGCCGACCGGCCGCGGCACAGCCGGGCGCAGGTGGCCGGCCTCCGCGCGGCCGTCGGCGCGGCGGGGCAACGCTCCCGCGCGGGTGCGCTGGTGCGGGAGTTGGGCCGGGTGAGCACCGAGTTCGCCGAGATCTGGGAGCTGCAGGATGTGGCCACCCGGTTCGAGGACCACAAGACCCTGATCCATCCGGAACTGGGTGCGATCGAACTGGACTGCCAGACCCTGTACACCGAGGACCAGGGTCAGGCGTTGCTCATCCTCACCGCGGCGCCGCGGAGCGAGGCCGCCGAGAAGCTGGCGCTCCTGGCCGTGCTCGGCCACCAACGGTTCGCGCCGGCGCCCCTGCGCAACGGGCCGGCCACCGACTAGCAGCGCGGCGCGAGCACGGCGGTGCTCACCGCACCCCGTCTGGCTGGGCGCGCCCGCTATAGCGGGCGCGCTGGGCCATACGAGGCGCGGCGACGCTCGGCACCGAACCCGAACGGCCGGTGTCGAAACTCCATCACCGCGTGTATTTTCATCGTCAACGGGAGGCCCGGTCGAGTCGTGAGGTAAGAGCGGAAGCACAGGGTTTCAGGCGGCTTTGTCCGAGGTTGCGCCAAGCAGACCGCGACTGGTCCCGTCCGCCGCCGAGTATCCCGTTGCGCCTCGTCGTAGGCTGGATCCCACACCTGAGGGACGGGAGGCCACGATGGCCCAGACGACACTTGCCGGCACGACCCTTGCCGAGGTGATGGCCGATCTGGCCGCGCTGGAGAACCCGAAGATCCGCGCCGTGAACCTCAACCACGGCGACGACCACGGCGTCAATCTCACCCAACTGCGCGCCGTCGCCAAACGGTTGAAAACCCAACAGGAGCTCGCCCGTGAGCTCTGGCAGACCGGCGACACCGCGGCACGGCTGCTGGCGATCCTGATCTGCCGCCCGAAGGTCTTCGAGTGCGACGAGCTGGATCGGATGCTCCGCGAGGCGGGCACCCCCAAGGTGCAGGACTGGCTCGTGAACTACGTGGTGAAGAAGAACCCGCACGCCGAGGAGCTGCGGGTGCTCTGGTTCGCCGATGCCGACGCCGTGGTCGCCAGCGCCGGCTGGGCACTGACCACCGAACGTGTGGCCAAGGCCCCCGATGGCCTGGATCTCGCCGGGCTGCTCGACCTCATCGAGGCCGAGATGAAGGATGCCCCGGAGCGTTTGCAGTGGGCCATGAACCACAGCCTCGCCCAGATCGGGATCGAGCACGCCGAGTATCGCGCGCGCGCCCTGGCCATCGGCGAGCGCCTGGAGGTTCTCAAGGACTACCCGACTCCCCCGGGCTGCACCTCGCCGTTCGCACCGATCTGGATCACCGAAATGGTCAGCCGCCAGCAGCCTCGCTGAGACGACCTCGCCCAATCGGTCACACCGGGGCGGCCTGCGCGGTCATAGCTCTGTGACGGCCGCGGAACATCCCGCGCCGCACAGACGGAAGGTATCGCTCATGTCCAAGATCGTCGTCATCGGAGGCACCGGCCTCATCGGGTCCAAGGTCGTCGCCAAGCTCACCGCCCACGGCCACGAAGCGATCCCGGCCTCGCCGAACTCCGGAGTGAACACCCTCACCGGCGCGGGCCTGGCCGAGGTCCTCGCCGGCGCCGACACGGTGCTCGACGTGTCGAACTCGCCCTCGTTCGCCGACGACGACGTGATGGCATTCTTCACCACAGCCACCACCAACATCGTCGACGCCGCGAAGGCGGCCGGTGTCGGCCACTACGTCGCCCTCTCGGTCGTCGGCGCCGAGCTGATGGTCGACAGCGGCTACCAGCGCGCCAAGGTCGCGCAGGAGAAGCTCATCAAGACCAGCGGTATCCCGTACTCGATCGTGCACGCCACCCAGTTCTTCGAGTTCGTGAAGAGCATCGCCGCCACCGCAACGGTCGGCGACGAGGTGCGCCTGTCGCACGCCCTGATCCAGCCGATGGCGGCCGAAGACGTGGCGACCGCGGTCGCGCGCACCACGGCGGGCGCACCGTTGAATGGCACCATCGAGGTGGCCGGACCCGAAGAACTCGGCCTCGACGACCTCATCCGCACCGGCCTGGCCCACGCGGGTGACCCGCGCACCGTGGTGACCGACCCGGAGGCCACCTACTTCGGCCAGAAGCTGGGCGAGCGGATGCTGCTGCCGGGCGCCGACGCCATCATCTTCGACACCCCCTTCGAACAGTGGCTGGCCACCGCAGCGCCTGCCCCGGTGAAGTAGCGCACACACCAACGCTGTGAACGGCCGGCTCCGCGTTGCGGGGCCGGCCGTTCAGTTCCAGTGGCCGAGCTTGTCCGGGTTGAGGACGATCCACATGTCCAGGATCGTGCCGGCCTTGGTGCTCGCGCTCAGCACGCCCACCACCCGGGTCCCCTGCCGGAGGACCAGCCCGGTTTGGCCGTTGACCGATTGTTCGGTGGCGGTCACGGCCGGGATCGTCGAGAATACCCGGATGAGCAGCCGGGCGGCTTGCTCGACGCCGCGGACCGGCGTCGGGGACGGCGACGGGGACGTGCCGACCTTCCCGCCGCCGTCGATGGTCACGGTGACGTCGGGGTGCAGGGTCGCCCGCACCTGCTCGTCGATCCCCGCGGTGCAGCCGGCGAGGAGGTCGAGCAGGACGTCTCGATCCGGTTCCCCGGGATCGTCGTGTTCCCTGCGGTGCTGGATCTGACGGCGGGCCGAGCGGGCCAGTTCCCGGGTGTCCTCCGGCGTCCGCCCGACGACATCAGCGATACCCACGAACGGCACACCGAAAACGTCGTGCAGGATGAAGGCCACGCGGGCCTCCGGGGTGAGCGATTCCAGCACCACCTGCAGCAGCAGGCTCAAGGATTCGTCGAGAGAGATGCGATCGACCGCTGCGGATGTCTGCGCCTCACTCCAGCGCGCGGCATCCGGCGAGGAGCCCAACAGGCGCAGGGCGATGGCGTGCAGCCGTGCCCGCTCGGCGGACCGGTCGTCGGCGGGGTCTGGGCCAACTCCGGAGGTCACGGGCGGGCAGACGAGACACGATGGAGTTTGTCGGGATTCATCATCCACATCAACTGCTGGATACCGTCGTCGCCGACCGTCATCGTGAGCGCGGTGGTCACAGAGCCGTCGTCCTCGGTCAGGGTCACGGCGTGCTGGCCATTCAGCTCAACCCAGTCGATGGCTTTCCCCGCCCAGAAATGCTGGGAGAACGCGGCCACGAACTTGGCGACCCTGCTGCGGCCGAAGACCGGGATCCTGGCGGCCAGTTTCACGCCGTTGCCGTCCGAATAGCTCACCACGTCGGAGGCGAACAGCTCTTCAAGCGCGGTGACGTCACCGCTCTGGGCTGCCTGGAGGAAAGCGGCGAGCAGGCGGCGTTGTTCGGTGGAGACCACGGGCGCCCTGCGCTCGGTGGCCAGCTTCTTCCGGGCGCGGCTGAGGAGCTGCCGGGTCGCCGGTTCTTTCAGCTGCACGATCAGGGCGATCTGCTCGTAGGGGTAATCGAACGCCTCGCGAAGAATGTAGGCGGCGCGCTCGGTCGGGGTCAGTTTCTCCAGCAGGAGCAGCATCGCAAATCCGAGAGCTTCTCCACGCTCGGCCCCGAGGGTCGGGTCATCGGTGGTGTTCACCGGCTCCGGCAGCCAGGGGCCGATGTACGTCTCCCGACGGTGGTGGGCAGACTGGAGGACGTTGATGGACAGCCGGGTAGCCGCCGTGGCGAGGAACGCGGCCGGGTCGCGAACCGCGCTCCGGTCGCAGGTCTGCCAGCGCACCCACACCTCCTGCACGATGTCCTCGGCCTCCGCGGCGGTGCCGAGCATCCGATACGCGATGCCGAAAAGCCGCCGCCGTACCGCAGAGAAGACGGCGACCGCGTCATCCAGGCCGTCACTCATCGATCTCGACCATAACCATGCCTCCTGAGCGGTGCGGGACCCCACAAACCAATCCCCTGTGAACTATGACCGCACAGTGCCACGATCTGTGACGAGGTGTCACAAACTCACGTCGGATTCGGTCATAGCTAATCAGACGCTGCTCGCTCGAGCTGCGCGCCAGGAGGGGAACATCATGAAAATCGTCGTCGTCGGAGGCACCGGCCTGATCGGCACCAAAGTCGTGGACCGGCTCAGCCGGGCCGGGCACGACGTGGTCGTCGCCTCGCGGGCCACCGGAGTGAATTCGTACACCGCGCAAGGGCTGGAGGAGGCGCTCGACGGCGCCGATACCGTCGTCGACCTGTCCAATTCGTCGTACACCGACCAGGCCGGCGCTCTCGACTTCTTCTACGCATCCACCCTCAATTTGCTCACCTTCGGGCAGGCGGCCGGGGTGCGCCACCATGTGGCCCTGTCCGTGGTCGGCACGGATCGCCTCGCCCAGACCGAGCGCGGCTATTTCTTCGCCAAGGACGCCCAGGAAACCCTGATCCGCCGGTCGGCCCTGCCGCACTCCCTGGTGCACGCCACTCAGTTCTTCGAGTTCGTGCGCAGCATCGGCGATGCCGCCGCCCGGGACAATCTCATCCGGCTCTCCCAAGCCTCCGTGCAGCCGATCGCCGGGGATGACGTGGCTGCCGCCGTCGTGCAGACCGTCTTGGACGATCCGACGATGTCGACAACGGAGTTCGCGGGCCCGGAGGTCTTTGCGATGACCGACCTCGTGCAGCTCGAGCTTCGTTCCCGGAAGGATGCCCGTCAGGTGGTCGCCGATCCCCTCGCCCGGTACTTCGGGAACTCCCTGACGCCTGACGAGCTGCTGCCCGGCGCGGATGCGTTCCGGTTCACGACGCGATTCGAGGATTGGCTGCAGCTTCAGCAGAATTCGGAGGCCAACTGATGAGCACAGAGCGGAACTCAGAGGGATTCGAGTATCCCGACGCCGCCGGGTATCCCGATGGAGCCGGATTCCTCGACGAGGGCACCGCCGCTCTTGTCGACGAGGTGACAGCCGGCGCGGTGGGCGACATCGACCAACCGTCGGCGGATGCCGACACCGAGATTGACGTGCGCCGCGACGAGCACGCCTACGTGGTCACAGCGGGCGGACGCGAACTGGCCATCCTGCGTTTCGACGAGGCGGATGGCCGGGTCGTCATTCTCACGACCACCGTGGTCCCCGAATTCCGCGGTCGGGGCATCGCCGCGGCGCTCATCGCCGATGCACTGGATGATTTGCGTGATCGCGGCCTGCGCATCACCGTGTATTGCCAGGTGGTGGCCGCATTCATGGCCGGGAATCAGCAGTATGCGGATCTGCTCGATCCGGACCGGCCTGGGCGCTGAGCCGCGCTCCCAAGGAGTCTCCGGAGCGATGGGGTGCCGCCGGGCCCACGTCCCGGCAGCGGGGTGTTAGTGACTGACGCGTTCGTCCCGCCGTGCCTCGGCCGGCCTGGCCGCATCATCGTCGCGGTAGTCGAAGTACACCTTCGGCAACGGGCGCTCGAAGTCCTCCCGGGTCATCCCATGGATTTCCCCGGTCATCGCCAGGAACCACTTGTCGTACGGGTCGTCTGACTCGAGCATTGCCTTGAAGGATGCGGAAACATCCTCGGCCTCGAGGAAGACACTGGTGAAGTTGCCCTGCGGGGTCTGCACCAGCGCGGCAACCTCCCGGGTGATCCCCACCCGCCGGCGCGCCCGAGCGTGTTCCTCTCTCCGCGCATTCGTTTCCTCGGTGAACGCGATCCAGGCATCCAGTTTGTCGGGCAGGATCGGCACGAACCAACTGACGCTTTGCATGACATCTGCTCCTTTCGTCTCGTTTTTCGCCATCAATTTTAGCGCCGCTCGGTCCTGACGCCTAGCGGTATCGAGGCTCGTCCTGGCCTGCGGCGGGTCACTCCGGCAGCGGCGCTTCGGTTCGCACCGACGTGACGACGTCGAGAATCGCCTGAGCCGTCACGGCGGCATCGTCTTCGTCCGAGACCAGGGAGGCGTGGGTCGCGCCGTCGACGACTCGGTAGGCGCTGTTCGTCGACAGGGCGGCCAGGGCCTCCTGCTTGGCGAACCAGTCTGGGGCACTACCGCTGCCCGCTGCCAGCACGACCAGGGGCTTGTCGCCGAAGGCCTGCAGGGCGGCCGCCTGCTCCATCGAGGCATTGGCCACCAGGTACTCCTCCACCGTGCTGCCCAGTTGGCCGCCCTTCGCGACGCTGGCGCGCGCCTCGGCGCCGGATGCCTGCGGCAGGCTGTCGTAGTCGAACTGGGCGTAGATCCGGCCCACACCGATTCGGGCCGACGCCGACACCAGCGCGGACACCCGACCCATCAGGTCGTACGGGTCCCCCGCGCCCGAGGATGGTGCACCCGGTTCCGTCGTTGATGCCCGGGCGGTGGAGTCGATCAGCACCATCCCGGCAACTTCGTCGGGGTACAGGGCCGCGAAGGTCTGCACATAGAGGCCGCCGAAGGAATGGCCGGCCAGCACGTACGGCCCGGCAACGTCGGCGTGGAGCAGCAGAGTGTGCAGGTCGGTCGCAATCTGGGTTGCATCCTGGGGCGCATCGGCCGGTTCGCTCCACCCACGTCCGGCCCGGTCGTAGACGCACACCCGGGTGTCACGGGCCACGGCCGGTTCGATCCAGCCCAGCACGGCAGACATCTCCCCGCCGCCGGGCTCGAGAACGACCGTGGGACTGCCGGTGCCGGTGCAGCTGAGGTGCAGACGATGGCCACCCACGTCGACCAGCTCGCCTGCCATCGGGTGGTCGCGGGCATCCGCCGCCTCGAGCACGGTTTCGACGCCGCCACCGACCGCATCTATCGCCAGCAGCGCGATCACCGGGTAGAGCAGCCAGCGTCCGATCCGGCTCCGCAGCTGCCGGTGGACCCGGACAGCCATCCAGAGTGCCAGCACCAGCAGGAGCGGCGGCCACACCCAGTTGAGCACCGGCTGGGCCGGGGCACCGACGAGCACCAGGAGCAGACCGCCCAGGCCCAGGAAAGCTGCGGGGACCACAGCCCACCGCTGGGGCTGGTCGGTGAACCGGATGGTGAGAACGGCCAGCAGTGCCCAGCCCAGTCCGAACCCGAGGAGGACGGCCCCGGTGACCGCGCTGTCCTCCGGCCGGATGAACGGAGCCGCCGCCAGGAGCAGCGCGGCGACGAGGCCGAAGATGAGCGACCCGGCGACGATGAGGCCCAGATGGCGGGCCTGACCGGTGGGGGTTTCCGTGGGCGAGGGCGGGGCGGGGGTGGTAGTCACGATGGACTCGATTCCATGCACTGCTTCGATGCACTGCCGGCATGGCGCGAACGCAGCCGCTCTGCACTCGTGGCACGTGCCGTCACTGGGAAGCTACCACCAGAGCCCGCCGCAGGTACGGTTGGCGGGCGGGTCAGTAACGCCTAACGGTCGGGTTCGTAGCCGATCAGCCAGTGGAGACCGAAGCGGTCGACGACTTGGCCATCGGATGCGCCCCACGGCTTCGGGGTGAGGGGATCAACGATCGACCCGCCGGCCGCCAGCTTGTCGAACCAGTCGTGGAGCACCGCCGGTTCGGCGGTTCCCAGCAGGGCGAGCCGGAGGCCGTCGAGCCGGAAGCCGGTCTCGCCTGCGGCCGCGTCCGATCCGAACAGTGCGACCGTGCCGGTGAGCTCTCCGTGGGCTATCGCACCCTCGGGGCCGTCGGTCCGCCCGAAGTCCTGGTAGGTGTGCAGGGTGAGCTCACCGCCGAACACATCGGCATAGAAACCGAGGGCCTCACGGGCCGAACCGGGAAACGTCAGATAGAGCTGCGGTGCTGACATGCGCCCATCCTATAGACGGCGCATCCGCCCTGCCGGATAAGCGCAGTCTCAGCGACCGTTGCGGCCGGCCAGCAGGGCGTGCAGCAGCGGGAGGACCGACCCGATCATCAGTACCGCGCCGAGCACCGCGTCGTCAGCGCGGAGCACCGCACCGGCGATGAACAGGGCGGCGAACAGCAACGCCGACACCGCTCGTCCCACGGTGCGTTCCAGCCGGGCGACCCGTCGCTCCAGGCCCGGGCTCGCCACAGCCACGGTGCCGTCTTCGAAGCGGGTGACGAGCCCGTCCAGGCGTTTGGGCAGCCGCCAGGCGATACCGGCGTTCTCGAGAGCCTGCTTGCCGAAATCCTGCACCACGTTGCCGCCCTCTTCGCGGATGAGCTGCGAGGCGTATGGCTCCACCGAGTCCCAGAGGTTGAACGTGGGGTTCAGCGAACTGCAGACCCCAGAGGTGAGGGACATCGCCCGGATGATGAGCAGGAAGTTCTCCGGCAGCTGGAACGGCAGCGCCCGCACCACGTCGCCGAACTGCACGGCGAACTCGCGGAACTCCCGCGGATCCACCTCACGCAACTCGGCGAAGCCCATGCCGCCGAATCGGGCGAAGAGCTGCTTCATCGCCTTCTCCAGCTCGCTCGTCTCCGCCGACGGCAGCAACACGCCCAGATCGCGAGCGGCGTTGACCATGCCCGTGCCGTCTCGCGATGCGGCCGCGATGAGCATTTTGCGCAGGCCCGCCCGGGTGGTCGGCGGCACCTCCCCCATCATTCCGAAGTCGATGAAGGTGAGTTTCCAGCCACGATTGCTGGGGTCGTCGGCCACCGGGGTGACGAAGATGTTGCCCGGGTGCGGGTCGGCGTGGAAGAACCCGTTGCTGAACAGCTGATCGAACATCACCGCCGCGAAGACCGGGGCCACCTCCGCCGGGTCGATCCCGGCCAGGCCGAGCGCGTCGATGTCGGTGATCTTGATCGCCGTCACGTCCTCGAGGGTGAGCACACGCCGGGTGGACCGCTCCCACACCACGGCGGGCACGCTCACCCGGTCGTCGCCGTCGAATTCCTCGCCGAACCGCACCGAGCTGGCGGCCTCGTGCAGGTAATCGATCTCCTCCAGGCTGGTTTGCGCGAATTCTTCCACCAGCGCCGGCGCATCCACTCGATCGGACACCAGCCGCACATGGCTGAGCCAGCCGCCCACCTTGCGGAGGGCCGCGAGGTCGACGTCGACGATCTTGTCGATGCCGGGGCGTTGCACCTTGATCACCACGCCGTCGAGACCGGTGTCGGCGGCGTCGAGCGGGGCGAGCCGGGCGCGATGCGCCTGACCGAGGGATGCCGCCGCCACCGGCGTCTCATCGACCCAGGAATACGCCCGTTCCAGCGGCATGCCCAGCTCGGCCTCGGCGAGTGCCCGGATCGCCGCGAACGGCACCGGCGGCACCTCGTCTTGCAGGCCCTCGAGTTCGGAGGTGATCTCGGGCGGCAGCACGTCGAGCCGCGACGACAAGAACTGGCCGACCTTGATCATCAGGCCACCCAGGTCCACCGCGAGCACGTGGAAACGCTGCGCGAAGCGGGTCATCCGTTTCGCGCGGGTGCGCTCGGCGATCTTCGTGAGCCCGATGCGCGGCAACAGCAGCTCGTAGAACCAGGTGACGGCCAGATTCCAGCCGGCGAAGCGCAGGATGCGGCGGTACCGCGCCCGGGTGTCCCCCGCGCCGGGATTCACGCTCGGTGAATCCCGACGTACCGATGGCACCCGTCAGTCCTGGGCGAGGATCGAGTAAATCCGACGACGAGCTTCGTCGATCGCGGCCACGGCCTGCTTGATCTGCTCCGGGGAGCCGGTACGGCCGACCTGTGCGGCGGCCTGGGCCAGCTCGATGCCCGCCTTGGGCAGAGCGGTGAACTTGGCGTCGTCACCGTCACCGTCCGGTGCCCAGGGCGTCGATCCGGCGGTGCCGGCGACTTCCTCGCGGCCCGCGTCGGTGAGCGAGTACGTCTTGCGCCCGTTGGACTCCTCGGCGCTGATGAGTCCTTCGTCGGCCAGCAGTTGCAGGGTCGGGTAGACGGAGCCGGCGCTGGGCTTCCAGCTGCCGCCGCTGCGCTCCTCGATCTCGTGGATGATCTGGTAGCCGTGCATCGGCTGCTCGGCGAGCAGCGCGAGCACTGCGGCGCGCACGTCACCGCGACCCATCCGGGTGCCCACGCGCTTCTCGAACTTCGAACGCAGCTGGTCCATCGCCTGCCACATGCCTTCGGCGTGGTTGCCGACACCGAACCCGCTGGTGGGGAATGCATTGCCCATGATGATCTCCTCCATGAATCGCTAACGATACTCAACGATATAGTCAGGCGGGGCCGATCGGAAGGGATCGAGGGGCGGGACAGGCGACTCTCAGCGAACTGTCGTAAACGGCAGAAACTAGGATGGTCGAATGCAGTTTTCCCTGTGGGTGGCCCTGGTCGGCGCGGGCACCTTGATCAGTTTCACGCCAGGCGCAGGGGCCATCAACACGATGAGCAATGCCCTCAACGCGGGCTTTCGCCGCTCGATCTGGGGCATCCTCGGCCAGCAGGCCGCGTTGCTCATCCACATTGTCATCGTGGCGCTCGGGGTGGGTCTGCTCGTGGCCAGTTCGCCGATCGCGTTCAACGTCATTCGCTACGCGGGTGCGGCCTACCTGGTGTTTCTGGGCATCCGGCAGTTTCTCGCGAAGCCCGAGCTCGATGCTGAGCGGTCCAGGGTCCTGGGCGATGAGCCGCGCTGGTCGATGTTCCAACGCGGACTCTGGGTGAACATGCTCAACCCCAAGGCGATCGTGTTCTTCCTGGCCTTCCTGCCCCAGTTCATCCAGGTCGACCGGCCCCTGGCTGCCCAGTACCTGATCGTCGCGGCCACCGTCGTGGTGATCGACGTTCTGGTGATGTGGTTCTTCTTCGCCGTGGCCGCCCGCTCCTTCCAGCGCTTCACCCGCGACGCCCGGGGCCAGCGGGTCCTGAACCGGGTCTTCGGTCTGCTCTTCGTGGCCGTCGGGGTGCTGCTCGCGGTCATCCACTGAGCCCGCTGCGTCTGCTCCCCCACCGTTAGGGTGAGCACATGCGATGGGGACGAACGTATTTCGCCGTGCAGGCGCTCGCCGGCACGGCCTGGTGGGTCGCCGTGTTCACCTCACCGATCGTGCGGGAAACCACCCTCGGGAGCCTCAACCCGGTTGCCGTCGCCGCCTTCGACATTCCCCTCTTTGTCGGGGCCTCGGCGCTGGCGGCGCTGGGCGTCAAGGGCGCCGCGGTCGTGAGCACCTGCTGGACCGGCATCGTGGCCATCGCGCTGGCCGGGTACGCCACGGTCACCACCGAGGCCGGCTGGGGCGTGGTCGTGATGGCTCTGGCCACGGCCGGCTCGGTGTTCGCGCTGTGCCTCGTGCTGCTCGGGCGCATCCCCACCGACTGGATGATTCGGGGCCCGTTCGCCTTCCGCACCGCCACCGTCCGGCGCACCGCGGCACCGCATGTGGTGTCGACCTTCGGCCAGATCGCCGTGTTCTGGGGCCTGTTCCTCGTCGTGATCCCGCTCATTGCCGGGTTCCTCGAGCAGCGCTGGGCGATCGCGCTCCCGGTCCCGGCGTTTGTCGCCCCCGTGGGGGTGGCGGTGCTCGGGTTGGCCAGCGCTCTCGGCATCTGGTCGGCCATCGTGATGTCAACACTCGGCAACGGCACCCCGTTGCCCTCGGCCATGCCGACCAGCCTGGTCATCGCGGGGCCGTACCGCTGGGTGCGCAACCCGATGGCGGTCGCCGGCATCGTGCAGGGCGCCGCGGTCGGCCTCATCCTCTCGTCCTGGGTCGTTGTCGTGTACGCGATCGCCGGGTCGCTGGTCTGGAACTACGCCATCCGGCCGCACGAGGAGGCCGACCTCGAGCACCGGTTCGGCGACGAATTCCGGCGCTACCGCGACGCCGTGCGGTGCTGGCTACCGCGGGTGCCCGCCGCCCAACTGCAGCGCTAGTCCCGCCCGGCCGGGCTCTTTCAGGGCCGGGCCGCGAGAACGCAGAACTCGTTGCCCTCGGGGTCGGCGAGGACCACCCAGGGAACGTCGACCTGACCGATGTCGGCGCGGCTGGCGCCCAGGGCGATCAGACGGTCAACCTCGGCGGCCTGATCATCGGGGACAAAATCGAGGTGGAGGCGGTTCTTCACCCGCTTCTCCTCGGGCACCGCGCCGAAAAGCAGCGTCGGATGGGCACCCTCCGCGGGCGCGATCTCCACCTCGTCGTCGCTCTCACCGACGACGACCCAGCCCAGGGCGTCACGCCACCACAGCCCGAGCCTTCTCGGGTCCCGGCTGTCGACGACGACTTCTTCCCACATCAATGACATGCCCACACAGTACCCGGCCAGTAGCGCCCGGCCACCCGGTACTGTGGACACCATTGCCGTCGCCGTGCACGAGGACGACGCCCCGATCCGAGGAGAACCAGATGTCGGTCGGTTTGCTCGCCGTAGTTGATGACATTCTTACCGCCGCCCTCAAGGCCAGCGCGAAGACCGCCGGGGTCGTCATCGACGACGCGGCCGTCACCCCGCAGTATGTGCAGGGCCTCACGCCGGCGCGAGAACTCCACGTGGTCTGGCGGATCGCGCTGGGGAGCCTGTTCAACAAGTTCATCATCATCATCCCGCTCGCGCTGCTCCTCTCGGCGTTCGCACCGTGGGTGTTGCCGTTCCTGCTGATCATCGGCGGCACCTACCTGTGCTTCGAGGGTGCGGAGAAGGTCACCGAGTGGTTCGGCGTGCATCACGCCGTCGAGGAGACCGAAGCGCGGGACGAGGGCAAGCTCATCTTCGGCGCCATCCGCACCGACCTCATCCTCAGCACCGAGATCATGCTCATCGCACTGGCCAGTCTCGATCCCGATTTCGGCATCTGGATGACGCTCGGCGCCTTGGTCGTCATCGGCCTGGGCATGACGCTGCTGGTCTACGGCGCGGTCGCCCTGCTCGTGAAGATCGACGACATCGGGCTGTCGATGATGAAGAACTCAGCCCGCCAGGTGCGACGCACCGGCGCGCGCATCGTGGCCGCGATGCCCAGCGTGTTCACGGTGATCAGCGTCATCGGCACGGTCGCCATGCTCTGGGTGGGTGGTCACCTGGTGATCACGAACCTCGCCGAGACGATCTGGCACGGCCCCGCCGATGTGCTGCACGCCGTGACGCACGCGGTGGAAGCCGCCGGGCCCGTCGTCGTCTGGATCGCCGACACCGCGATGTCGGCCGTGTTCGGGCTCGTGCTCGGCATGGTCGTGGTCGGCATCGTTCTCGGAGTGTCGCGTCTGCTCAAGCGCAACCAGACGGAGACCGTCGCGCACTGACCGAAACTGCCGGCTCGGTGCGTTGAGCGACTCGGCACAGCTACACGGGCCGGCGGGCGCGTGCGATCACCGTCGGGCGGGCAATCAGCCGGATGCCGAGGGCGATCACCCAGGCCCAGAAGACGAGGTACGGCAGCGTCCAGGCGAACCCCTCCCACGCGTAGCGCACCGCGATGAGTCCCACTCCGGCCACGATCGGCCACCAGCCCCACCATCCGGCCAACGCCCGGCCGCTGAGCAGCGCCCAGCCGGCCGCGATGGCGAAGCTCCCGAGGGCGAGCCAGGCGTTGGCGAATCCCAGGTTGCCCAGGTCGAAGGCGAAGATCGCCACGCTCGAATCGAGCTCGTCGCCGCGGTTGAACGCGGCGTCCCAGCTGGCGTCGACGACGCCGTACGCGGCCACGAGCACAGCGGAGACCAGCGCCGCCGTTGAGCGCCACGCGGGCTCGCCTTCCGCGCGGCGCAGCAGCGTGGTCAGTGCTGCCGCGAACCAGAGGAAGGCCAGCATGCCGACCGACGCGGTGGCCGTCGCGGCGGCGACCCAGGCCGTGTCGCCGTTGACGAAGAACTGGGCGGCCTGCGCCCGGGTGGCGTCGAAGCCGGGCTCCCCCAGCGTGGAGATCGCGGTGATGGGTGCGAAGATCAGGACGGTGGCGAGGAGGCCCGCGATGCCGGTCACCCGCTCGAGTTCGCGCCACCTGTCCCGTTTGCGAGTGCCGTTGGCGTCGGTCATGGTGCCTCCCTTTCGACGAAGCCCCCTGTTGGGTCGATGGTAATAAGCAGCAGGGTTGGCCGCTACGAGGCCCGGATGCGCCGGTCAGCGTTCGGCTCAGCGGGACGGAAGACGGCGACCCCGGATGAGCAGCCAGAAGATGAGGGTCACTTCGCCCACGAAGAGGAACTGGGCGAAGACGGCGGCGAAGCCGGGGATGGTGGCCAGGCCGATCGCATCCGCCAGGTAGCCCGCGCCGGCGAGGGCGAGCAGGATGCCGAACACCTTGGCCATGAAGCCGGACCGGAAGGCCAGGTAGCCGACCAGGATCAGTGAGGCGCCGAACAGTCCAAGGCTGAGAACCCAGATGGTGGTGAAGGACTCCAGTGCCGGCAGGGCGGCGGCGGGATCGTCGAGGAGCGAGAACCCTCGCACCAGCTGACTGACAGCGATCAGCAGCAGGAGCGCGTAGACGCTTCTCAGCCAGCCGGCCAGCGCCGAGAGCCGGCGGTTCACGGGTGCGAACAGGGTATAGAGAGCGCCCGCCACGAGGATGTCGAGCACCGCCACGATGACGAAGCTGGCGACACCCGCCCAGAACAGCACCGGCGCGGCAGAGATGTTCTCGGCGGTCTGCCTGGCGTTTCCCGGCGCCATCAGGGTCACGATGGCTGCGAAGTTGGCGAAGCCGCCGAGCACGGCCATGACGGCCAGGCCGGCTCCCGCGACCAGCGCCGCGGTGCGCGGCGACCAGGCGGTGAAGTCCCCCGGCCGCCGCGGCGCGGCAGTCGCCGGGGAGTGGATCGTTGTCACGTTCACTGGGTTTCCTTACGTCGTAAGCTTATGTTGTAAGTACCGTACGACTACGAGGTAAGGTTGTCAAGAGAACAGTGAGGGGATGCCATGGTGAAGCCGGCGGGCAAGGCGGATCGGTCGTCACGGGGGCGGCTGAGCCGGCAAGAGGTTTTGACCACGGCCATCGCTCTCGCCGACACAGCCGGCATCGAGTCGCTGACCATGCGCAGGCTCGGAGATGAGCTCGGGGTCGAAGCGATGTCGCTGTACAACCATGTGTCCAACAAGGAAGACCTGCTCAACGGCATGGTCGATGCCGTCTTCGGCGAAATCGAGCTGCCGTCGCACAGCGAGGGCTGGAAGACGTCGATGCGCAAGCGCTCGGTCTCGTTCCGGGCCATGCTGTCGCGCCACCCCTGGGCGACAGGGCTGACCGACTCCGGCACCAATCCGGGACCGTCCACCCTGCGGCATCACGACCGGGTCATCGGCACCTTCCGCAACGCCGGATTCTCCGTCGCCATGGCCGCGCACGCGTTCTCCGCCTTGGACAGCTACATCTACGGTTTCGCGATGCAGGAGAAAAGCCTGCCCTTCACCACCGAGGAGGAGACGGCCGCGATGGCGCACATCATGCTCGCCCAGTTCCCCGCCAGTGAGTACCCGTACCTCGCCGAGCTGACCGCGGAGCACGTGCTGAAGCCGGGCTACAACTACGGCGACGAATTCTCGCTCGGCCTCGATCTCATCCTCGACGGGCTCGAGCTGTGGCTCACCCCGCGTGACGCCGCTATTTCTTGATCTCGTAGCGCAGCAGGACCACGCCGTTTTCGAACGGGGTGGCCTCAAGCAGCCTCAGGTTTTGCCGATCCTCAAAGATGCGGGTCCCCGCGCCGCGCGACGCCGGGCAGACCCGCATCTGCACCTCGTCGATGACGCCGGCGCCCAGCAGCGAGTGCATCAGCTGCAGACTCCCCCACAGCCAGAGGTCCTTGCCACTCTGGTCCTTGAGTTCCCGGATGGTGGCGGCCGGGTCGCGGGTCACGGTTGCTGGTGCGTAATCGCCCCAGGGCGCGTCCTTCAGCTTCGACGAGGCCACGAACTTGGTGAGGCTGTTCAGCTTCTCGCCGTACTCCCCCTGGTCGGCGGCGTGCGGCCAGTACCCCTTGGACTGGGCGTAGGTGTTCGCGCCGAGGATCATCGTGTCGACCGAGTTGATGAACCCCATCACGCTGGCCTTGAACGCCGTGTTGGTGGTCTCGGTGAACGACTCCCCCGACACGAAGCTGAGCCCGCCGTCCTCCTCCGCGGCGATGTTGTCCACGGTGACCCACTGCTGGGCGATGAGTTTTCGCATGGCGAGACTGTAGCCCGATAGGCAAACGGATGTTCAGCCACCGCCGGCGAGCGTCCCCATCGGGCGATCCTCAGGATCAATAGTCTTGTCGCAGTAGCGGCAGCCGTGATATCTCGGTGCGTCCCGTGAGTCCTGTTTGACCACCCACTTGTGCATCCCGAGCCGGCATCGAAGTCGTCGTTTCATGTCTGACCTCCTGGTGATGAGGCGACGCCGTGTGCCGTTCACCGTACGCCCCACCCTTGGCGGGATCAACCCTGGCTGCGGTGGTGGGGTGACGCTGGCGCAGAAAGAGAACGAGCATGACAGCGCATGACACCAGGTAGAACGTGTGCAGTGCCCAGATCGGGCCGAACGGCAGCGTGAACACGTAAAGCGAATACGCCACGTTGGCTGCGTTGATCATGACCAGACTGGTCAGGCTGTAGGAAGAGACATCCCGCGTGCGCAGCGCCTTGCGGAGCATCGGCAGGTTGCTCACCGCGAAGACCACGGTGGAGATTGTGCCGGCGAGGATCGGGATGTCCATGTGCCCAACGGTAGGCGCGGCCTCCAGGGGGCTGCTTCGGCCGAACCGCCCATTTTTGCGCGGCCTCGCAATGGGAAGAATTATGTAGAGCGCCCGTCGGAACATCAGCGCAGGGCATGGGTATCGAAGACCGCGGGGCCTCAGATGAGTCCGTGCTCGTAGGCATACGCGGTCGCTGCTGCCCGTGAGGAGAGTCCGAGCTTGCCGAAGATGTTGCTGAGATGCCGCGCGACAGTCTTCTCGCTCAGTGAGAGCCGGCCTGCGATCCCCCGGTTGGTGAGCCCCGTCGACACCAGGCGCAGCACCTCGACCTCACGGTCGGTGAGGGTGCCCGTCGGGCGTTGGCCTGTCAGCCTGGCGAGCTCGGCAAGCGCGGATCGCGCGCCGAGCTCGAGGAACAGCGTGCGGGCCGCCTCGAATGCCGCTGCCGCGGCGTCGGACTCGTCGAGCACGCGAAGTATCTGCCCCTCGACCACTTCGCACCTCGCCACCTCATAGGGGGCATCGAGTGCCGACCAGGCCGATCTGGCCAGGCGGACCCATTCGCGCGCCGCCAACGCCTCGCCCTCGGTGAGGAGCACCCGAGCCTCAGCGAGCCCGGCGATCGCCGTGAGCATGGCCGTGGGAGCCGATCTGCTCAACGCGCACAGTTCATCCGCGGCCCGTCGCGCCGCGGCCACATCGCCGGCGACGATCTCGATCTCAACCACCGCGGGCAGCAGCCGGCGGCGGGTGGCTGGTTCGGCGCCGGCGACGGCGCTGCGGATCATGGACTGGGCGGTCGCGAACTCGCCCTCGGCAACACGGAGAAGAGCGACACCCGGTTGTGGGTCCCACCCGGTCTCGGCCGCCCGCCGAAAGCGCTCCTCGGCCCAGCGGAACTCACCGCGTAGGCGATGTAGCTCGGCGAGCTGGTAGTTCGCCACGTAGGCCGCGGTGAAGTCGCCGGCCCGGAACCGTTCCTCGGCGGTGGTGGCGGCGGCGGATGCCTCGGCCCAGTCGCCATGGTGCAGGAGCAGTTGGGCGCGATAGGCATGGCTCTGACCGCTATAGGCAACGAGGTCGGGATGCTCGCGGCACCACCGGTCGAAGGCCGCGGTCCACGCGTGCGCACGCCCCAGGTCGAACGCCTCGTGCGCCACATCCAGGACCACGCGATTGAAGATGCACGTCATGATCGGCGCCGCCTCGCTCACGGTTACGGCCGCCATCGCCTGGTCGAGATCTTCGAAGCCCTCAACGGACCTCCCCAGGGTTGCCAGGCTCTTACCCCTGCCGAGTGCCGCGAAGGCCGCCAGTTCTCGGTCGCCGGTGCGTTCGGCAATCGCGGCCAACGTCTCGAATCGCTGTTTCGCATCCTCGACGTCACCGACGAACATCGGTGCCAGAGCGGCCGACACCAGGGCCACGCGCCCGCCGATCGAGTGTGCGTCGTCGAGGCGTTCAATGAGGTGTTGTCCGCGCGCGATCCAGTTCAGGCTCGGGGACAGCTCGTCGGCTTCGAGGAGCTCGAGCGCGATCCATCCCGCTGTGCGCGCCGCTCCGACCGTGTCGCCGCCCGCCAGGTACCGTTCGTGGGCGTCGGTCAGCACCTCGAACGAGGACTCGTGGCGACCTCGAAGGAACAGTGCCGTGGCCATCAACTCCAGGTCTGCCGGGGCGAGATCGTCCGGGAACGACGATCGTGCCTCGGCGAAGCGCTCGCACGCCTCGCGCCAGCGCTGCCCTGCCATGGCGGATCGGCCGAGCTCCAGTGCCGCCAGCGTGACCATTGCACTCCCACCCGAGCGCAGACCGAACCGGGTCGCGCTCGCATCGTGTGGGAACCGTAGCGCCGACGCCATCCCGGCCGCAAGGCCACTCACGGCGCTCGAGTCGGGCCCGCTATTTCTGGGCGAGCTGCTGAAGTTGCCACTGATGCACGTCGGCCAGCCACTCCAACGGGGCCGACGGTCCGACCCGGAAGTCGTCGGGCAGACCGCCGTCACGCAGGGCCTGCACGTAGGCGCGATCCTGCTCGATCCGCTCTCGTAGCTGCTCGGCGTCGCCGACGGACCCGTGACCGGGAATGACGACCTCCACTCCGTCGGCCACACCCTCCAACTTCCGCAACGCGTCGAGGTAGTCCTCGATCGGGTTCGCGGCCTCCAGGTCGAGAAACGGCATCAGGATGTCCGAGAGCATGTCGCCGGCGACGAGAACGCCCTGCTCCGTGATCAACAGCGCCGCATGGCCGGTGGCGTGGGCCTGATGCTCGATGATGCGAACCTCGGGGCCGTCCCAGGGAATCTGCGTGGCTTCGGCGGGCAGCCCGGTGATGAAACCGAGCAGGTCCATCGGGATCTCCTCGGCGTACTCCGGCGGGAGCACCTCGGCCACACGGCCCTTCCAGTCCGCGTTCGAGAGCAGCTCACGCATGGACGCCGCGCCGCGGGCGGTGCCGTAGCGGGGCACGACACCGAAGCCGGCGTGCCAGAGCACATGATCCCAATCCGGATGCGTCGAGAAGCCGGCCACCACGGGCTGGCCCAGTTCGCGCAGGTCGTTCGCGAGGTCGACCATTTCGTCCCGCGTGATGCCGGGGTCGATGAGCAGCACGCCCGCTCGACCCTGCACGACAACGGAATTACTCTGGATGAACTCGCTCTCGTGTACCAGCACACCGTTGGCGACCTGCTTGAGCATGGGAGTCCTTCCGCTTGGGGTTTGCGATCGATTGTCGAAACGGTACTACTGGCCGAAGTAGAGCACCACGGGCCGGGCGAAGGATGCTCTCAGCGTGGACGGGCCACCCGTAGGCTGGGTGGATGGACAGTGGCCGAACGCTGGGAAGCCGACGCGCGCGATTGAGCGACGTTGCTGCGGCCGCCGGCGTGTCCCCCACCACCGTGTCGCACGCGCTCAGCGGCGCCCGCACGGTGAATGCCGCGACCAGGGAGCGGATCCTGTCGGTTGCCCAGGAACTCGGCTACGTGCCCGACCGCGTGGCCAGCGGACTGCGGCGTCGGCGCACGGGCGTCGTCGGCCTGGTCGGCGACAACATCGCGGCGACGCCGTTTGCCGGACGCATCATCGAGGGCGCCCGCCAGGTGGGACTCGAGCATGATGTGCTGCTGATGGTCGGTGAGAGCGGTGGTGACCCCCGGATCGAAGCCGATCTCATCGCTCTCTTCCTCGCTCAGCGCGTCGACGGTCTGCTCATCGCGCGCATGTACCACCAGCGAGTCCCCCGCCCGTCGGTGCCGCAGGACCTGCCGATCGTGCTCGTTGACGCCGCCCCGGAAACGGGGTGGCCGGTGGACGCGATCGTGCCCAACGAAGCCCAGATCGCTGCCGTGGCTTGCGAGCGGCTCACCCGTGCGGGGCACCGTGACATCGCGTATGTGGGCACCACGGATGAGAGTCGTGCGGCACACGGACGTTTGCTCGGTGTGCGCTCGGCTCTCGGCGATGCCGGCATTGCGCTCGGCGACCGGCGGGTGGCCTTCTGCTCGTCGGACGCCCAAGGCGGACGAGCGGCGGGTGGTGAGCTCCTCGACCAGGACGACCGCCCCACCGCGATCATCTGCTTCAACGACCAGATCGCGATGGGGGTGATGCAGGCCGCGGCACGGCGGGGTATCCCCGTCCCGGAGGGGTTGTCGGTGATGGGTATCGACGACCTGCATCCGGTCGCCGACGCTCTCGACCCCGGCCTCACCACCGTGGCGTTGCCGCACGCGGAGATGGGTGCGCGGGCGATGACGCGTCTCATCGAACGTATCGAGGGCGCGCGGCCAGGCACCGATCACAGCGTGCAGCAGCTGACGGGCTGGCTCGTCGAACGCGGCTCAGTCGCGGCGCCGCCCGCCTCGTAGATTCACTCGGTCGCGGATTCGCGCAGCACCGGCGCGACTCGCAGCGGGGTCAGCGTCGCATCCGTGATCTCGACGGCGCCGCGGGCGGCGGCCACACTCAGCTGACGCGCCCCAGGCGAGCCGTAGGTCGCCATGGTGAGGGCGGCCTCGCCGTCTCCCGCGAAAACCTCGATCGAGGCCACATCGACGATGATGTCAAGCCGCACGCGCCCGTCGGTCACGGGGACGGGTACCGTACGTACGGCCCGGTACTCCGCGGGCATCTCGGCGGCGATGGCATCGGCGTCCCGCGCGACGAAAGCGAGCTGGGTGTCGAAGTTGTACCCGACGGTGGCGAACCGGCCGTCGGCGCCGCGCACGTGCACGCGTACCTCGCCGGTGCCGTCCGCGGCCCCGGCGTCAAGAGTCAGGCGATACGCATCGGAGGCGTGAGCCGTGAGTTCCGTCGTGCTCCCCGCATCGAGGCGCAGGGGGTCGATCTGCTCGGGATCTCCCTCCAGCGATCGCAGTTCGTCTGCGGGAGACGAGTAGAGCTTCGCGGTGTCGCCGTCCGAACCGAGCCGGATGCTGCGCACGACGGAGTCGGAGCCCCCGTGCCAGTCATCGGTCGGGAAGTCGTCGGCATAGGCCCAGTTGTTCATCCACGCAATGCTGTACCGCGAGTTGAGGCGCTCCTGGGCGCTCAGCCGGGTGTCGTCCCAGGTGACGGCGGCGTAGTAGTCCGCCCCGTGGTCGAGCCACTGGTGCCCGGTCTCGTCGGCGGTGAACGTCGTGCCGTCCCAATCGCCGATCCAGTAGGTCGTGCCGGTCGTCATCTCCTCGGCAGCGCCGTTCGCGCCGGCGAGCAGCACCCAACGCACGTCATCCGGGTTCCCATCCACCGCCATCGGGAAGAGGTCTGGGCATTCCAGCACACCGAGGCCGGCTGTGACGAAGTCGGACGCATAGGTCCAGTCGCGCAGATTGGGCGAGGTGTAGAAGCCGATGCGGTCGTGCTCGGCGAGGGCCATCACCCAGTGCCCGGCGTTGTCGTCCCAGAACACGCGCGGGTCGCGCCAGTCGGCGACTCCGGGGTTGTCCAGAACGGGGTTGCCCTCGTACGACTCGAACGAGTACCCGCCATCAGTCGAGGCGAACAGCGACTGCCGCTGCACGCCGTCGACCTGCTGGGTGACGAGGGCGATGACCGCGCCCGCTCCGAACCCTGCGGTGTCATCGTGATCGACGACGGCGGTGCCCGTCCAGATGTCGCCGAGCCCGTTGGTGTACTTGTCGATCGCGATGCCCTGGTCTTCCCAGTGCACGAGGTCGGTTGAGGTCGAGTGGTACCACGCGGTGCCGTTTCCGGCGGGGTGATCGGCGTTATAGAGGTAGTAGTAGTGCCACACGCCGTCGAGGAAGAACGGCTTCTGCGGGTCGTTCATCCAGTTGTTCTCGGGGGTCATGTGCACCGCAGGGCGGTGCGGCGACCAGTCTGCCGGGCGCTGGAACGGGCTCGACGCGGCCGGCGACGGCTCGGTCGGGTTCGGGGCCTGATCCGTGCCGCTCCCCCGGAGGACGGAGACGGTCACCGCTGTCGCGGCCACCAGCAGAGCGACCGCGATGAGGGCGGCAATCATGAGCGTGCGGCGGCGCGGCGTGCGCCGCGGCGCGACGGGGGCAGGGGCATCCTGATCGGTCACGGAGAAGTCCTTCGGGTAGATCGGCGCGTGTCCGCGGAATGCAGACGCCGTGCCACGCAGGGTGGGTGCCCCGGACCGAGACCGGAACGGGGCACCCACGGCAAGGCAGGTCGAATCAGCGCAGGGGCTTTACTTGGCCGCCCGGGTTGATGTTGATGTTTGCCGGCACGTCGGCCCAGCCGCCGAGCCCGCCGTCTCCGTACGAGTAGTCGACGCTCGTCGTGTCACCCACAATGTCCATCTTCACGGTGGGGGCGAGAGTGCCGCCTCGCACGAAGTTGTCGGGCGAGCCGATGGTGTCGATGAACGACTGCACAAGGCCACCGGGCATCACGTAGTGCGAGTAGGCCTGGAACGCTCCCGGGTGCTGGTCGGCATTCGGCGCGAAGGGCTGCCCCTGCTGGTAGTTCAGGTTCGTCGGGTTGCCCAGGGCCAAACCGGAACCACCGTTGAGCGGCTGGAAGTCCGAACGGATGCCGTCGCCGACGAATCCGTAGACGCCCTCAGGTCCGTCGATCCCGGCCGCGAAGGTGCCACGGTGGGTGATCGTGAACAGGTAGGACTTGCCGTCCTTGAAAACGAACTGCGGGCGCTCGGTCTGGTCGGTGACGCAGTTCGCCGACAGGATCGGCGGGAGGAACTCCCATTCGGTCAGGTCGTCGTTCGTCGCCTTCGCCAGACCGATATTGGCGATCTGGTACGTCGCACCCGAGGCGTTGACCTCTTCCGCGGTCTCGGCGAACGGATCGCCGGCCTGATAGCCGAGGTCCTCCTCGGTGCAATAGGCCTCATCGCGGGGCATCGCGGTGTTGCCTTCGAAGACCATGTACGTCTCGCCGGGATGGGCCGGGTCTTCGAACGTGAACGGGTCGCGGAAGTTGAAGGACGGGTTCTGTTCGCCGGTCTGGTAGTACTCACCGTCGGCCTTCAGGAGTTCTTCGACCTTGTTGAAACCAGTCAGCTTCACGTCCTTGCCGGTGGCGTGCACCTTGCCGACGCTGAGCGTGAGACGCGGGTCGTAGGGCTTGACGTCCTGGCCCTGCGCGTCGCGGTAGAACGCGACGTCGGTGAAGAACAGCTTGACCTCGCCGCCCTTGAACACCCGCGCCGAACCGGACCACTGGGTCTGGTGGCTGAACGACTTGTCCTCGAAAATCTGATCCGTCACCCCTTCGTCGAAGACGAGGCCACCGTAGGTCCAGCCGCCGTTCTCGGGCCGCTCGTCGGCGGGCACGCCCGCGTCACGGAAGAAGTAGCCGATCTTCGCGAACTGGTGGCGCTCGTCGAAGCCCAGGCTGCGGTCGGCGACCAGCGAGAAGATGATCTCCTGGCCGTTGACCGAGTACTGATTGCCGTCTTCGTCGGTGAGGGGCCAGCTGTCCCACACCCACACCTGGTCGTTGGACATGTCGGGGAAGTCCTGCGGCACCTCGGGCATGGTCTGCGATGCCGGCATCGAATTCTCACGCGGAGGCGTCGTGGGGTCGGACACGCGCTGCAGCTGCCGCGCGTCGGCGCGGGTCCACTTCGCGGTGAAATCATCTTCAGGGGCGTGGGCCTCCTGGGTGTGCGGGGTGGGCTCGGGGCCGTCCTGCAAGGCGGGCAGCGCCGTCGCGGCGGAAGGCAGCCCGAGTAGCGCGGCTGTCGTCAGGGCGACCGTAGTCCCCGCGGCGGCCAAGAGTCGCCGGGGGCGCTTCTGGAGAGAATGCATTGCTGAGTACTCCTTGAAATCAAAATGCAAATCGATTTGCATCAGCTGTCAATGGTTGCACAGTCTCGCGGCGAACGCAGGTTGGGCAGCGGATGCCCTGGTGGCGACCAACGCAACCCATGAGACCGAGACACGGTTGGGTACGGTTCCCTACACTGATCTCAGCGGTCTGGTTCGGCTGAGACCGTCGATTCGAACGGCGCTGTTCGCGCTCGCGACGCGAGCGCACTCGGGGAGGACGACTACATGAGCCACATGGACGATGCGGTAGCGACCTCCGGGTCGCACACGGAGCCGCCCGCCGGCGGTGCCCGCACCTTCGCACAGGTACTCGTGAACACGGCCGTCGCCAACGTCACAACGAGTTTCCTCTGGTTCGCGCTCACGTTCTGGGTCTACCTGGAGACGCGTTCGGTGCTCGCCACCGGCATCATCGGCGGGGCGTACATGCTGCTCGTCGCCGTCTTCTCGATGGCGTTCGGCACCATCGTGGACCGGCACCGGAAGCACCTCGTCATGGTGTTCGCCGGCGTCGTCACCCTCATCGCCTTCAGCATCAGCGGCGGGTTGTTCCTGGTGTTCCCGGAGCCCACCCTCCTCGACCTCGGTGGGCCATGGTTCTGGCTGTTCAGCGGGATCATCCTCTTCGGCGCGGTGATCGAGAACATGCGCAACATCGCCCTGTCCACCGTCGTCACCCTGCTGATCCCCACCGAACGGCACGCGAACGCGAACGGGCTCGTCGGCACCGTGCAGGGGCTCGCGTTCATGGTGACGAGCGTCTTCAGCGGGCTCGCGATCGGGCTGCTGGGCATGGGCTGGACGCTGCTCATCGCGATCGCCCTGTCGGCGGCGGCCCTCATGCACCTGCTGTTCCTGCACATCCCCGAGGCACAACCGCAGCAGGATGGCGAGCGGCGGCCGCTGATCGACCTGCGCGGCAGCATCACCGCGGTGCGGGCCGCGACCGGCCTGTTCGCGCTCATCATCTTCTCCACCTTCAACAACTTCATCGGCGGCGTCTACATGGCGCTGATGGACCCGTACGGCCTCGAACTGTTCCCCGTGGAGGTGTGGGGAATCGTGCTCGGCGTCACCTCGACCGGGTTCATCATCGGCGGCCTGCTGATCGCGAAGTTCGGACTCGGCCGCAATCCGATCCGCACGATGCTGGTGCTCGTCATCCTCATGGGCGTGCTCGGGGCGCTGTTCACGATCCGCGAGTGGTGGTGGCTGTACGCCGTGGGCATCTGGGTCTACATGGCGCTCATCCCCGCCGTCGAGGCGTCAGAGCAGACGGTCATCCAAAAGGTGGTGCCGTTCCGCGAGCAGGGGCGGGTGTTCGGGTTCGCCGCAGCCTTCGAGTCCGCGGCCGCCCCCATCACCGCGTTCCTCATCGCGCCGATCGCCGAGTTCATCATCATCCCGTTCATGAACTCGGATGCCGGTCGCTCAGAGCTTGGCTGGCTGCTGGGCGACGGTCAGGCGCGAGGCATCGCGCTGGTGTTCCTCATCGCGGGGATCCTGATGATCCTCGCGGCCGTCGCGGCGTTCTTCACCAAGTCGTACCGCCGCATCTCGGCGCAGTACCTCGACCAGGACGAGTCGGTTGCGGTCGAGGGCGAGCCGGATGCGACGACCGAGGCGCAGCTGCGGCGCTGACCCGACCCGGCTATTGTGGCGACCAGCGTCTGGCGCAGCACAGGACGTGACCCCCAAACACATGAAGTCGTTCGCGACCTTACGGAATGGAAGTCAAATGCCAGAGAGCAGCAAACCGACCATTGTCCTTGTTCACGGCGCCTGGGCCGACGCGTCCAGCTGGAATGCGGTGAGCGCACCCCTCCAAGCCGAGGGGTTCACGGTGTTGGCCCCGCCCAATGAGCTGCGTGGGCTGACCTCGGATGCGGCCTACATCGCGTCCTTCCTCGCCCAGCGCACCAGCGGCCCGGTGGTTCTGGTCGGGCACTCGTACGGCGGCGCGGTGATCACCAACGCCGGCGCCCAAGGCGGTGAGGTGAAGGCACTCGTCTTCGTCGACGCGTTCATCCCCGACGAGGGTGAGACCGTGGTCGGAATCCTCGACGGCTCGGGTTCCGCGCTCGCGGTCGCCGATCCGACCACGGTGCTCGATGTCGCGGGTTATCCGGGTGCCCCTGAAGGTGCCGCCGAGGCGTTTCTCAAGCCCGAAACCGTGCACAACGCCTTTGCCCAAGACCTGCCGGAGGCCGATCGGTGGACGATTGTGGCCACCCAGCGCCCGGCCTCGTTCGTGGCGAACGTGACCCCGTCGGGACCTCCGGCGTGGAAGACAATCCCCAGCTGGGCGGTGCTGGGCACCGAAGACCGGGTGATCCCGATCGGCACGCAACGCCGCATGGCGGAGCGGGCCAACGCGACGATCACCGAGGTCGAGGCATCCCACGTCTCGATGCTCTCCCATCCGGAGGCCACGCTCGCCGCGATCCATGCGGCGGTGGAGAGCAGTGTCGCCACCGCCGGGGTGGACGCGGGCCGGGCACGCTAGCGGGTTAGGCCAGCGTCGGCTGCAACAGTCCCTCGAGGCGCCGGTAGCTCGTCTCCATACCGTCGGTCATGCCGGTGGCGAGCACCGCGTCGCGCTGTTCGGCGTTGGCGTAGGTGATGACGAGTGAGAGCAGGGTTCCGCCCTCGACCTCCGTGAGGGTCAGCTCGTTGAGCGTTGCCGGGAAGTCCATCCCGATCATCGCCTCGGTTGTGACCGACCGGTGCGGCTCCTCCAACTCGAGCAGTTCGCCGGTGAAGCCGAATCGCTCGTCGCCACCATCCCGTTGCCACTCGTAGCGATAGCTGTCGCCGACGGCGGTCGCGATCTCGCAGACGGGCATCGACCAGCCGTCCGGTCCGAGCAGCCACCGCTTCATCAGGGCGGCGTCGTTGTGTGCCCGCCAGACCTGGTCGACGGTGCCGCGGATGACCCGCGCCACCCGCACCTGGGTGTCGCTGAGGATCTCTGCCTCCGCCTTGCGCTCGGTGGCGAAGGAGGCCAGGTCGGCCAGCACCTGGTCGATCTGAGCCGTGGCCTCGAGGGTGCCTTCGAGCATGCCCATCTCGAGCAGCTGTTGCATCTGCTCGAGTGAGTCGAAGCGCGACGTGGTGCTGAGGCGGCTGCCGCCGCTCGTCTCCTCGAAGGAGAAGTCCATCCGGGTGGCCGGGAGATCGGTGTTGGGCACGCCCGCCGCATCCGCGAACCGGTCGATCACTTCGAACGAGTGGGGAGCCTCGGCTGAGGTCCACTCCCAGCAGCCATAGTGGGTGTCTCCCTCAGGTCCGGTCATCGAGTACACGCTGCGACCGCCCGTCAGGGCGTCGTGCCGGAGGAACTTCGCCGGATAGGTCGGCGGACCCCAGAACCGCTCGATCTGGCGCGGATCGGTGTACGCATCCCAGAGCCGGCGCAGTGGCGCCGAGAAGTCGGCGACGATCGTGATGGTGAGCTGGTCGAGGTCTTTCTCGACAGAGGTGACAGGCATGATCTTCCTTTCGATTAGGTGTCAGATGGAGCGGGTTCGACTTCCGCGAGCAGGCTGTCGAGGCGGTCGATGCGCGAACGCCAGACCTCTTCGAAGCTGTCGAGCAGGCGCTGCGCCTGGCGGATGCGATCGGGGTTGCCCCGCACCATCCGCTCACGACCACGTGGTTCTTTGGTCACCAGCCTCGCCTCCTCCAAAACCGCAACGTGTTTCTGGACCGCCGCGAACGACATGTCGTACGAGTCCGCCAACTGGGATACCGAGACATCGGCGACCAGCGTGCGGCGCACGATATCGCGCCGCGTCGAGTCCGCGAGGGCCCGGAAGAGGCGGTTCACATCCTGTTCGGAAAGCTCTAATACAACCATTTGATTGTATGATATTCGGCGGAAACGGATCGCGCAAGCACTTAAGGCTCCCGAGATGTTCCCGCGGGTTGCGTCACCGCTTCGGCGTCTCCCACCGCCAGAGTGCGGCCAGCCCGAGCCCGCCCGCGATGCTGAGTGCGGACAGGGACAACTCCCCCTCGGGCGCAGCGGTGCGCGCCTGCTGCAGAAGCCGCAGCACGAGCATGGCCCCGGAGGCACCATGGGGATGTCCGAGGGCCAGGGCGCCACCCTGCAGGTTGGCCCGCTCGGCAGGCAGGCCCATCAGGTCGAGCGACGCCAGCGTCTGGGCGGCGAAGGCTTCCGTGAACTCGACCCGGCCCAGGTCGCCGGCCGTGATCCCGGTGCGGGCGAAGAGCGCCAGCCCGGCCGCCGCTCCCCCGATGCCGAGCAGGGTGGGGTCGACGCCCGCGGGTCGCGAGTCGACGAAGGCCAGGTAGCCGGATGCGCCCCAGGCGTCGGCCTGAGCGCGGCTGGTCACCGCCACGACGGCGGCCCCATCGGCGTCGGCGCAGGAGTTCCCGGCGGTCACGGATCCACCCGGGGTGAAGGCCGCCGGAAAGCGAGCCAGAAGGCTCTCCCCCAGCCCCGACCGGGGACCGGAGTCGCCGGCGACCGGGCCGGCCTGGGTCTGCACGGGTACGATCTCGTCGTCGAAGGCGCCCGCGGCGATCGCGGCCGTGGCGAGACGATGGCTGCGCAGGGCGAACGCATCCTGGCGATCTCGGGTGATGCCGTACCGCGCCGCGACGGTGTCGGCCGCCACGCCCATGTCCGGGTCGCCCAGGTCGTGCGGTGCAAAGCTCACCCGGTCGTAGAAGTCGGGCGCGTCGGCCGTGGAGCTGAGCCGGTGGGCGCGGAGGGGCGCCGTGCTTGTGCTCTCGACCCCGCCGGCCAGATAGAGGCTGCCGGCGCCGGCCTGCACGAGCCGGCAGGCCAGCACGATGGCCTCGAGTCCGGACCCGCACTGTCGGTCGATGGTCTGCCCCGGCACCGTGACCGGCAGGCCGGCCGTCAGCAGGGCCAGGCGGGCCACGTTGCCGCCACCGCCGACCGCATTGCCGATGATCACGTCATCCACCGCCGCCGCCGGGAGTCCCCCGTCGGCAAGCACCGCCGCCAGAACCGGCGCCAGGAGCTTGTCGTGGGTGATGGTGCGCAGAGTGCCGTTGCGGCGGGCGAAGGCGGTGCGGCGGCCGAGCAGGATCACCGGCTGCCGGTCGGCTGCAACGGCACCCCTGCCGTCGGGGTCAGCGAAGGCGGATGACACGCGAGTCTCCCTGGTCGATCCAGCGTCGGAGCACGCTGCGGCTGACCTTGCCGGCCGCGGTGAGGGGCAGTTCGCTCAATCGGTAGTAGTCGTGCGGCCGTTTCGGGGGTGCCAGAACGGCGCTGCTCGCGGCGCGCAGGCCGGCGGCATCCAGGTCTGTTTCAGCCAGCCCCGTGGCGAGCACCGCGGCGACCACCCGGAGGCCGCGACCGGGATCGGGTAGGCCGGTCACCACGGCAGCCTGCACGCCGGGCAGTGCCTGCAAGGCCGCCTCCACCTCTTGCGGGTAGACGTTGCTGCCCGCGCTCACGATCATGTCGTGCCCGCGCCCGAGATGGTGCAGAACACCCGCTGTGTCGAGAAACCCCTGGTCACCCACCGTGCACCAGTCGCCGTGACGTTGGAAGGCGGCTCCGTCGTCACCCCACAGATAGCCGTCACAGACCAGGTCACTGGCGACCTGGATGGTGCCGGTCGCGCCGGCTTCGACGGGCTGGTTGTCTGGGTCGACGATGCGAATGCGCACTCCTGGAAAGGGCAGGCCAACGGCCGTTTCGCTTGGCTCCGGCAGCTGGCCCGGTGCCAGGGCCGTCGAGGAGACGAACCCGAGCTCGGCCGCCCCATAGTAGGCGACTAGGGTCGCCGAAGGCGCCCAACGCTGCAGCAGCCGGGTGGTGTCGAGGTCGAGTTTGGCGCCTCCACTGACGATGCAGGAGATCCCCGGGCAGATGCGGTCCGCGGCGAGCGCACGCTGGGCCAGCATCCGCAGCACGGCCGGAACGGCGACCAGCCGGGTGATGTCATGGTTCTCGATGCTCGACAGGGCCGCCGCAACATCAAAGCTCGGCAGTGTGTGGAAGGCCGCCCCAACGTGGAGCGATTCGGCCAGCGCATACAGGTTGAGGCTGGCGCTGAGAGGCCCGGGGGCGAGTGTGCGGTCGTGTCCGGTCAGGCCGAACACCTCGGCGCTGCGCGGGAAGGAGTGCTGCCAGGAGCGGCGGCTGCGGCGGAACGCCTTGGGCAGCGCGGTTGTGCCCGAGGTGAAGCCGTACAGGAACGTGGACTCCGGCGGCCCATCGACCAAGGCGCTCTGGGGCGCAATCGTGGTGGTGTTCGCAACACCTGGTGCAGTCGCCAGCCGGCTCAGGCCGGCCACGACTTCACGGTGCTGCTCCTGGGGCCAGCTCGGGTCGAGAACGGCGACACTGCCGGCGCCGGCGACGCCGGCGAGCAGCTGCAGCACGAACTCGAGCCCGTTGGGCTGGCTGAGGAGGGTGGGCCCGGCACCGCGTGCCGTTCCGGTCGGATGTCCGCCGAGCCGCTCCAGCACCGCATCGCGCAACTGGGCGCAACTGAGCCGGTCATCGCCGACCTGGACGGCGAGCTGGGCGGGGTGCGTCTCCGCCCCGTGCTGGAGCGCAGTGAGAATGGGCATTGCTCCTCTTTCTACCGCACGGTGGGCATCCACCAACGCTTCTCACCCTACGTCCCCGGACCTTTTAGAGTTTGCGGTCGGCGTACACCGCCAGTGCGTCGCGCACGAACATCGCGCCCTCGGCCCCGCCGTAGTTCTGTGCGAGCCGGTCGTCGGCCACGTACGTGTCCCCCATCCACAGGACGTACTCCTTGGTCGGGCGCCCGTCCGGCGTCCGCGGCGTGCCGGGGATGCTCTCCAACCAGGCGTAGTGCCGTTGCGCCAGCGCCTGCGCCTCCTCGGAGTCAGCGGCGACCTTCTTCGACGCCGCCGCGGTCCAGTCGGCGCCCAGTTCGGCTGCCGCGATCATGAAGTCGTCCTTCTGGTCTTGCGAGAGCGAGCTGAACCACGCGTCGCTCTCCCGGTAGGAGTCCGTGCCCCAGAGCCGCTCAACCTCTTCCTTGTATTCGGTGTGGTCGAAGCCGTCGAACATCTTCTCTGCCATGGGTTTCTCGCCTCTTTCCAATTCTCTGATCGTGCGCGCGACGCTGGCCATCTGCCGGCTGAGTCGCTGCTGTTCGTGAGCCAGCCACTCGAGGTGCAAGCGCAGCGCAGCGGTGTCGTCGCGCTGCCCGGCCAGCACGGCGCCGATGGCGGGGAGGCCGAGGCCGAGTTCACGCAGCAACAGCACCCGCTGCAGGCGTACCAGCGCCTCGGCGTCGTAGTAGCGGTATCCGCTGTCGCCGATCCGGCTCGGCGTGACGAGGCCGATCGCGTGATAGTGCCGCAGCGTGCGTTTGGTGGTGCCCGCCAGCCGGGCGATTTCCTGAATGCTCCATTCGTTTCCTGGGCTCATCCCGTCCCCTTTCACGATCGACGGTATGGGATGACGCTACGTCCGGGTCAACCGGATGCGCCGATATCCCGCTGATATCGGCAGGTCTTTCACTGGTTGAACAGCCATCGCGCTGCAGAAAGACAATCCAAAGCTGGCCCGACCCGAAAGGAGACACTGATGGACGAGTCACAGCAGCCCACGGTGACGCTCGAGAGCACACCACGAGAGCCGACCACGGGGCGAGTCCGACGTATCCTGCCCTGGGCCATCGCCGCGGTCGCGGTGCTGGTGGCAGCCTTCACCGTCGGCGTCCTCGTCGTGAACGAGTCGAACGAACCCCGACCGGTGGCACAACTCGCCGCCCAGACCAATCCCACCCCGGGAATCATTCCGGTCGACTCGGAAACCGTCCTGGAGTGGGACCTGGGGAACGCCGACTTCGTCTCGTACGGCTCGTACGGTGAGGCAGAGATCTGGAGCACGACGACGCCGCAAGAACGGCAGTGCCTCACGGTGATCGTCGAAGGTGACACCTGGATGTTCCGGTGCACGGCGCCGAGTGTCGACACCGTTGCCGACATCGATATCGACTCCGACATGGTGCCACCCGCGCCGTCCGGTGAGCCGACGTCGAATATCCGGTTCGTCCTCCACGAGGATGCGGTCGACGTGTACCTGGCACCGAATCCCGCCGGCGGGTTCTACTGAGACGGGCCCACCGGCGGCAGTTTGAGCTGGGATCAGCGGGATTGGGGGAACAGCGGTTTCAAGGCGGAGGCGAGCACTCGGTCGAGGGCCCGGTCCGGCAGAATCCGGGCGAGGCGGGTGAGCACGGCGGCGTCGCGCCCGATCGTGTAGCGGGTCTTGGGCCGTGGGGTGGTCGCGGCAGTGGCGATGATCTTGGCGGCGACCGTGGCATCGACTCCGTCGCGGAGGAATCCATCGGACTGCGCCAGGATCGCGTGCATGAGTCCGCCGTAGCGCTGTTCTTGATCTGGACGCATTTCACGGGTCAATCGTTTCGCCGTCACTCCGCCGCGACCGACCATCTCCGTGCGCACCGCGCCCGGCTCGACGATGACGACCTTCACACCGTGCGGCGCGAGCTCCCGGCGCAGCGAATCACTGACGGCTTCGAGCGCGAACTTCGAACCCGAGTACGCCCCGTACGTCGGCTGAGCCAGGCGACCACCGACCGAGCTCATCATCACGACGCGCCCACTGCTGCGGAGCAACGCCGGCAGCAACGCCTGGGTGACCTCGATGTGGCCGAAGAAGTTCACGTCGAACTGTCGCCGCCACTCGTCCATCGGAATCACTTCGACGGGCGCGTTCACGGCGATGCCGGCGTTATTGATGAGCGCCCGGAGCGGCCGTCCGTCTGCGTCGATGAAGGCAGCGAGCTCGGCGATCTGCTCCGGACGAGTGATGTCCACGATGAAGGGGCGGATGTTGGCCGATTCAAGCTCGAGGCCGTCGGCCTCGCGGCGCACACCGGCGATGACCGTGTGGCCGCGGGCGGCGAGTTCGCGGGCCGTCGCGGCTCCCATGCCCGTCGAGGCGCCGGTGATAACGATGAGGGATGCGGATTCAGGTGACGTTGTCATCTCAAAAGAGTAGACACCTGAGATGACGTTGTCAACTGTAAGATCGAGCCATGGTCAGCCGATTGGAATCCGCCGCACTCACCCGTCGCGCTCTGCTCGATGCAGCTCGAGCGCTGCTGAACGAGGGAGGTCCACAGCGCGTCACGCTGCGGGAGGTCGGCGCGCGCGCCGATGTCTCTCGGGGCGCCCCCTACCGCCACTTCGACGACAAGGAGAGCTTGCTCGCCGCCGTCGGAGCCGAAAGCTGGGACCGGATCACGGCCGATCTCGTTCAGCTCCGCTCGGATGGATCCACCAAGCCGGCGACCCTCCTCCAGGCGGCCCTCGACGCCCTGATTCTCGTCGGCCGCGACGAGCCCGAGGTCTACCGGATGATGTTCACCATGCCTACGAGCAATCCCGAGGTCGCTATCGAAGCCGCCGGTCGGGCGCAAAATGAGTTCCTGCGCATCGTCGGAAGCGTCGTCGGCGAACAGCACGCCCATGTGTACGGCGCACTCCTGGTGACGAGCGCGCACGGGATTGCCAGCATGGAAGCGAGCGGGCATCTCTCACCACAGATGTGGAAGACGACGCCCGCCGAGCTCGTGTCCGCACTGGTCGATCTGATCGCCGAACGCGTCACCGTTCCCGGAGGTCAGGGCGCGAACATGGAGCAGCACTCGGGGTAAGCGGTGCCGGAATGATGTCGTGGGCGATGAGACCGGCCCGGTATTCGGCGATCATGCCGCGAGCGATCTGTATGGCGTAAGCGTAGAAGGTACGCAGCCGAGCCTGTCGGGTTCGCGAACTCACCGGTCGGCAGCGCGCCGGGCGCCCAGGACGGCGGAGCTGCCGAGGTCGTCCGGCGCCAGCGCGGACCCGCCGGCGACGGCATCGGTCCAGGCCGCCGTGGTGGCGACCGCGGCGAAGTTCGAGTGCAACAGCGCCATCAGGGTCGTGTGCACGGTCTTCGCGTCGGCGAATCCCGCATCGTTGGCGATGTTGATGGCCCCAGTCGCATCCGAGAGAACCTCGGCGGACAGCCCGTGGGTCTCGGCATCGGCGGCCGACGCGATGATGCAGTTGTTGGTCATGTAGCCAACCAGGGTGATCGTGTCGACGTCGTGCTCCCGCAACCAGTCGAGAACGTCCGTGCCGGCGAAGACCGTGCCGAACTGCTTCGTCACCGACTTCCACTCGGGGGTCATCCGGTTCGCGATCTCGGGATGCAGCGTGAAGCCGTCCATCGTCGGGTTGAAGACGGGCGCGTCAAGTCCACCGTCGTGCTGGATGGCAGCGATCGGAACGCCTGCGGCGGCGGCCGCGTCGATGGCGGCGGTGATCATCGGCAAGGAGTCAGCGTGAGCCGGGTACTGGATCTCCAGCGGTCCGCTGAAGTACTCCTGCTGCACGTCAACGAGGAGCAGTGCGCGACGGGGTGTGGGCATGGTCATGTGGTCCTGACGTTCGGGCAGCGTTAACTGCATTTCCTCCATGATCGCCTGGACCACCCCGGCACACCATTGGCTCAAACGACGCAATACGATGAATCCAGGCCAACCGTTGGAGGAATCGTGAAGATCGCCGTTTATGCGTTCGATGGCGCGACGATGTTCCATCTCTCGACGCCTCAGCTCGTCTTCGATGAGGTCACCCGGCGGGGTCTGGCCGAGTGGACGACGGTGCTGTTCTCCGATCGCGCCGGCACCATCCGCACCGCTGAGGGCTATCAGCTGAGTGGGATCGGTGGGGCGACGACCGCAGCGGACGCAGACGTCGTCGTCGTCCCGTCGTGGTCGGAGGACGGCCGGGCACTGGGCCCGGTCCTGCGCAACACCCTGCATGCAGCGCACGATCGTGGCGCGGTTGTCGTCGGGCTCTGTCTGGGTGCGATTGCCGTTGCGGATGCCGGGCTCCTCACCGGCCGCTCTGCGGTGACGCATTGGCGGGCCGTCGACGCCCTCGCCGCTCGTCACCCTGACGTGACGGTCGATGCCTCGGCGTTGTACGTCGATCTCGGCGACGTTCTCACCTCCGCTGGCACCGCATCCGGCCTGGACGCCTGCCTCCACCTCGTTCGCTCGCGGCTTGGTGCGGACGCGGCCAACCGAGTGGCCCGCTCACTCGTCGTTGCGCCGCACCGCGAGGGCGGGCAGGCCCAGTACATCGAGCGGCCGGTCGCGCAACGGGTCACCGACGATCCGATCGCGCAGTCCGTCGAGTGGGCGCTTGCGCATCTCAACGGCGACCTTGGAGTCGATCAGCTCGCAGCCGCGGCACACATGAGCCGTCGGTCCTTCGTGCGGGCGTTCCGCGCGACGACCGGGGCAACACCAGCCGCGTGGGTGCGCTCACGGCGCCTCGACGAGGCGCGGCGACTACTCGAAACAACCGGACTCTCCGTAGACCAGGTCTCCGAGTCGTGCGGCTTCGGCAACACGGTCACCCTCCGACAGAATTTCCTCGCGGCGTTCGGGTGCACGCCGTCCAACTACCGGCGCCGCTTCGACGCCCGCCCCTGAGGGCGAGCCCGGCGCCGCGCGCGAGAACGTCACATACTCGCGGGCCTCCGGTCGAACGTGTCCCGGGCATCCAGCACTTCTTCAATGTGCTGCTCGGCCCAGAGGCCCAGGGCCGTCAGAGGCTCCCGCAAGGTCCGCCCCAGAGCGGTCAGTTCGTATTCCACCCGGGGAGGCATCTCGTCGTACGCGGTCCTGGTGAGAACCCCGTCCCGCTCCAGGTCGCGCAATGTGCCCGCCAGCACCTTGCCGCTGATTCCGTCGACGGTCTGGCGAATCGTGCCGAACCGGGCCGGGCCGTCGCTCAGCGAAATGACGATCATCGCGGTCCACTTGTTCGCGATCTTGGCCAACGAGGTGCGGGATGGACAGGATGCCAGCATCACGTTCCAGACCGGGGCAGCGTCCGACATCGAATCTCCTTAGTTACCTTGAGGTAACAAGTTACCATCTGAAACCATGGTCATACACACCCATCAAGGAGACTGAAAATGACCGAACACTCCCCCGCAGCAGTTGCCGAGACCTACTTCGCCGCCCTCGGCCGTGGCGACATCCCCACGGTGATGGCGCAGTTCAGCGACGACGTCCTGTGGCACCAGCCCGGCGCCAACCAGTTCTCCGGAGATCACCACGGCATCGACGGAGTCGGCGCCCTGCTCGGCGGAATGATGGAAGCCAGCGCGGGGACCTTCCAGCTCGCTGTCGCCGGACCGGCCATGGTCAATGGCGACGTGGTCGCCGTGCCGGTGCGGTTTACCGGCAACCGTGCAGACGCGACGATGGATATGGCCGGCATCGATCTCCTCACTGTCCGTGACGGCAAGATCGTCGAAGTGCACCTCTTCTCGGAGGACGGGCCCGCCGAGGACCTTTTCTGGGGCCCGAAGTAAGTTGGGGACAGCATTTGAGCGGGCTAATGCCTGCTCAACGAACCCAGTTCGGTTCAACGTCGGGGTGCGGGATCAGTCGCCCGACCTTCTCCGGAACCTTCACTGATCCCCGAACGCGCAGAGGCATCGGCACGAGGTGTTCGCCTGGGGCATGTTCGCCGTCCAGAAGTAGCCTCACCGCCTGGGCGCCCATCTCTTCGAACGGCGCCGCAGCGGTGGTGAGCATCGGGTCTAGGTAGACAGCAATGTCGTCGTCGTCGAAGGACACGACGGCGACATCACGGCCTACTCGGAGGCCCGCCTCGCCCAACGCCCGGTAGGCGCCGAAGGCGAGCCGGTCGTTCAGGCAGATTATGGCGCGTGGTTGGACGTTCGCTTCCAACAGGTCATGGATAGCTTGATAGCCGTTCATGACCGACCACGGCTGACAGTCGAGCTGTGCAATCGGCGTCACCCCTCGCGCCCGGAGCGCGTCCCATATGCCGGCGAGGCGGCGCTGCACGGCGATTGTGAACCACTCGTCGTCGGGCTGGTCCAGAGAACGCCCAAGCACGACGACGTTCTCGATGTGTCCGGCATCCAGAAGCAGCCCGATGATATTCAGCGCCCCCTCATACTCATCCGCGAGCACAGCATCAGCCACATCGTCGGAGATCGCATTGAGCATCACGACCGGTGTGGAGCCGACACTGGCGGGCACATGCAACGACTGTGGCCGGGTGGCGGCGTAGATGATTCCATCGACCTGCCGATCGGTGAGAGCGTCAATCGCGTCATGCACCGATCCCTCCTCCCCTTCGGTCTCGGCGATGAAGAGCACATGCCCGTGCCGTTTCGCTTCCTGGAGCGCTCCGCGGATGAGGCCGCTGGCGAGGCGGTCTGTAGTCACCTGCTCGGAGATGAATCCGATCACGTGGGATTTTTGGGTGCTCAATGCCCGGGCAGTGAGGTTGGGCCGATATCCGAGCTCGTCGGCTGCAGCTCGCACTCGAATTGCTGCTTCTGCCGACAGGCGGGTGCCTTGGCGGTTGTTCATGATCAGCGACACGGAGGTCGTCGACACGCCAGCAAGCTTGGCGACGTCCGCCATCGTCACTCTCTTCTGAGCCACCTTCGCCTCCGCCCCCGTATTGGTTCGATCATCGTATCGGAATCTCTGCTAAACCGCTTGACACACTGTGCTAAATCGCATAACTTCACAAGTCAAGCGTGTTAGCAATTGCTGATTCCGGCTCAACGACGAAGGACTCCCGTGCATTCCACCGACACCTGCGTACCCACCGAATCGCGAAACGGCGGTGCGGCATGCTGAACCTCGACGGCTTCTGGGTATGGGATTTCTGGTTGGCCGACGACGGCGATCTGTACCACCTCTACTATCTGCACGCTCCCACCTCGCTCGGGGATGAGGCACGTCGCCACCGCGCGGCACGCATCGGCCATGCCGTGTCCCACGACCTGACCGACTGGACCCTTCGCCAGACCCCCTTCACCGTCGGGTTGCCGGGCGCATTCGACGAGACAGCAACGTGGACGGGCAGCGTGGTCCGCGGCGCCGACGACGTGTGGCGGATGTTCTATACCGGAGCCCGGTTCCTCGCCGAAGAGCCGGGGACCGCCAACATCGAATCGATCGGAGTGGCGACGTCGACGGATCTCCAGACTTGGGTGAAACAGCCAGATCCGATTACGGCCGCAGACCCGCGTTGGTACGAGACATGGGGCTCCTCGACGTGGAAGGAAGAGGCGTGGCGAGATCCCTGGGTGTTCGCCGATCCTGCTGGAGATGGCTTCCATATGCTCGTCACAGCCCGCGCCAACCGCGGCGAGATCAATGATCGCGGGGTCGTCGGCCATGCACACAGCGCCGATCTCCTCACCTGGGAAGTCCGCCCACCACTCTCCGCGCCGGGCGCCGGCTTCGAACACGTCGAAGTACTCCAGGTTGTCCAGGTCGACGGACTCTGGGTCCTCGTATTCTCGTGCCCCGCGGGAGCGACCACACCGCAACGCGCTGCGGAATTCCCCGACGTGGGGACGTGGGCGCTGGTCGTTGACGACCCGACCGGCCCGTTCGACCTGTCCGCAGCGCACCCTCTCACCCCGGAGAATCTCTACTCCGGCAAGCTCGTGCAACAACGTGACGGGCACTGGGCGCTCCTGGCGTTCCGCACCACCCGCACAGGCGACACACTCCACAGCGCGATAGCTGACCCGATCCCGTTCACCGTCACCGCGGACGGAAGGTTCGTGCTCAACGCACGACACCACGGTGTCCTCTCATGACGCCTACCCCACAGACATCACCGCGCACCGCAGGCATGCGCTCGGTGAGCAGCACCCCCGCACACAGCCTGTATTCCGTATCCAATGTGGGATACAACCAACAAGGAGAGTCATGAAAATCACACGCACTATGCGACGAGGCATGGTCACCGCGGTTGCAATCGCAGCGACCGCGCTGCTCGTCACCGGCTGTTCAGCTGCTGGCAGCGGGACCGACGCCGGCGACGGGACCGGCGAGATCAACGTCTGGGCCTTGCAAGGCCAGGACAGCGAGAACGCCGCCTTACAAGCCGCCGTCGACGGGTTCAATGCAGCCCAGTCGGACGTCACCGCGAAGCTGCGCCTGATCGCATCGGACACCTACACGACGACGATCACCAGCACGCCGAAAGACCAGCTGCCGGACGTGCTGCAGATCGACGGCCCGACCCTGGCTAGCTACGTTTACAACGGCAAGGTCGCCCCGATCGGTGACTTCGTCTCACAGGAGACGATCGACAACGCGACCGACGGATCGATCGCCGAAGGCACGGCGAACGGAGAACTGTACGCACTCGCGCAGTTCGACTCCGCGATGGGAATGTACGGGAACAAGGCCATGCTCGATGCGGCCGGGGTCACGTACCCCACCTCCATCGACACCGCCTGGACCGCCGACGAGTTCGAGGCCGCCCTGAGCACCCTCGCCAGCTCCAGCGCCTCCGGAAAGGCACTGGACCTGAACGAAGCCGGCCTAGCGGGCGAGTGGGGCACCTACGCGTTCGCACCTTTCGTCTGGTCGGCGGGCGGAAACCTGCTCGAGGAGAACACGGCCGCCGGAGCGCTTGACTCCGATGCGAGCGTTGACGCCCTGACGCAGGTCGCGGGCTGGAAGCCGTTCGTGGATTCCAACGCCGACTCCAAGGCTTTCCCGGACGGACGGGTCGCGCTCGGTCTGGGCGGGCACTGGAACTATCCCGCCTACAGCGAAGCACTCGGCGAGGACCTCCTGGTGATGCCGCTACCCGACTTGGGCACCGGAGCCAAAGCCGGCGCTGGGTCGCTGACGTGGGGCATCGGCTCCGGAACGCAGGACGGCAAGGCGGCCGGTGCATTCATGGACTACCTCCTGAACGATGAGAATGTCACCGCCATGACCCAGGCCAACGGCGCCCCTCCGGCAACCGTCTCGGCATTCGACGCAGACCCGCTGTACAAGGAAGGCGGACCACTGGCCCTGTTCGGCGAACAGCTCGCCAACGCGTGCGCCTCCGATGACATCAGCGACACCTGCGTTGCGGTCTACCGGCCCATCACGGCCGGCTATCCCACGGTCACGTCGCAGTTCTCCAGCGCCCTCTCGGCGATCTGGGGTGGCGCTGACGCCGCGAAGACCCTGGGCGACGCGGCAACGTCGATCGACCAGAACTTCGCGGACAACGACGGCTACCAGCAGTAATCCGCCGGGTGTGGGCGCCCGCACGCCGGGCGCCCACACCCTCTGAGAAAGGCAACTTCCATGGCAAGCCCCGTATCGACGGCGATACCAACCTCGCCGCTGAAAATACGAAAGAACCGGTTCCGGTGGCGCGACACCCGGGACGGGGTCCTTATGTCGGCCCCGGCAATCATCGGCCTGATCGCCTTCGTCGCCGTCCCGTTCGTCACCGCGATCGTTCTGTCCCTCTACAACGTGCAGGCGGACATGGCCAGAGAACCTCGCTTCTGGGGATTCACGCACTACATCCGCCTGTTCACCGATCCGATCCTTTCGGGCACGTTCCTGCGGTCGCTACTCAACAACCTCGTCTTCGCACTCGTGGTCATTCCGGTCCAAACCGGGCTTGCGCTTGTGCTCGCGGTTCTGCTGAACCGGAAGCTCCGCGGGGTGAAGTTCTTCCGCACGTTCTTCTTCATGCCGGTCGTGTTCCCGATGGCCCTGGTCGCCGTCATCTGGCGGCTCATCCTTGAACGCGGAGACGACGGGCTGTTGAACGCATCCGTGAGCTTCATCACGGGCGGATTGGTCCCCGCCCACGACTGGCTCGGATCCTCCGCGACGGCCCTCGGGTCAGTCATCCTGCTTTCGATCTGGCAGGGAGTCGGATTCCAAATGGTGATCCTCCTCGCGGCCCTGCAAGAGATCCCCGAGGAACGCTACGAGGCCGCTCGGCTGGACCGGGCCAATGGATGGCAGCAATTCCGCCACATCACTGTCCCCGGCATCCGGAACACACTGATCTTCGTCACGCTGCTCACTACGATCCTCGCGTTCCGTGTCTACGACCAGGTGTACATCCTGATCCGAACCGCCGGCGCAAACGAGGAAGCCACCCAGACCCTTCTGTATACGGGCACCAAGGCGATCTTCTCGGAGAACAACTTGGGGCGCGCATCGGCTATCTCGGTTGTGCTGTTCGTCATCATCGTCATCATCACCCTGGTTCAACGGGCACTACTGCGTCAAAGGAGCGAAGGATGAGCGCCAGCAACAGCGCCCGCCGCACGGCAGCCACTATCCGGGACTACGCCGTCATGATCGCCGCGGCGATTCTGATGTTCGCGCCGATTTACTACCTCCTCCTCGGCAGCCTGAAACCATCCTCGGAGGTGCTCAACGGATTCGCCGGATTCCTGCCCGTCGACCTATCGCTCAACAACTACTTCGCCGTCTTCCGCGCCCTCAGTTCCGACGCGTCGGGGTACTTCTGGCAGTTCATGGCCAACTCCCTATCGATCTCCGTGGTGGTGGTCCTCGGCGGGCTGCTAGTGAACTCTCTCGCCGGGTACGCTTTCTCCCGGCTGGAGTGGGTCGGCCGCGACAAGGTGTTCATCCTGATCATCCTGCTCGTGATCGTGCCGTTCGAATCAGTGGCGATCCCCCTGATGGCGCTGATGCAGGGGCAAAGAGACACGCTTCTGGTGCAGATGCTGCCGTTCATCGCGAACGCGTTCTCGGTCTTCCTCTTTTACACGTTCTTCCTCAACCTCCCGAAGCGCGTCGAAGAAGCCGCGCACCTGGATGGGCTAGGCGCCTGGGGAACTTTCTTCCGGATCGTTGTCCCCAACTCCAAACCGGTGTTCGCGACGGTCGCGATCCTCACATTCCTCAGTTCCTGGGGACAATACCTCTGGCCCTCGCTCGTGACCTCCGACCCCGCTGTGCGGCCGCTGCCGCTCGAGATGGGCGTGTTCTCCGACCGAGAACCTGCCGACTGGGGCCAGGTGTTCGCCTTCGGCACTCTGCTCGTCTTGCCGGTGCTGATCGTGTTCCTGATCTTCCAGCGATACTTCGTCCAGTCCGTCGCCGGATCCGCCGTCAAGGGCTGAGCACACGACCTGGTCAGCGCAGCCCCATCGGTTGCGCTGGCCGCGGTCGCTCACTGACAGCGCCGTGGTGAGATGCCAGAACGGCGCGGACCTGACCGCGAATGTCATCGAGGACAGCGGTGTCACTCTGATGCATATGAATGGTGGCGGTCACGCTGATGTGAATGATCGCGCTGACGACGCGCGCCAACGTGGCCGCATCAGCGTCCTCGAGCGCGCCGCCCCGAGCGAGCACATGGGCGATGCCATCCTCGAGCCTGGCGGCACGGGCGAGTCCTTCGCGGCGGTTCGGCTCAGCAGGGTCGCCGAAGACGAGTTCATGAAGGTAGACCCGACCGTTTTCGATCTGCTCCCGGGCACAGACCACGACGGGCCGAATCACAGCCATGACTGATTCCAGAGGATCCGCGTTCTGCGTCGCATCCGCGGCGATGGCGGCCAGGCCGTCGTCGATCGCGGCGGCGAATTTTTCGTTCTGCACCATGATCAGCAGCTCGGCTTTCGTCGAGGCATACAGGAACAGCGTCCCGATGGCGACATCCGCCCGGTCGGCGATCTGCTGAGTCGTCACTCCCCCGACACCGTCGGCGGCAAACAGCTCACGGGCGGCGATCAGGATGCGTTCCCGTTTGTCGCGTTTGGAACGCTCCCGGCGGCCGAGGGGAGGTCGAAGTTCTCGCATCATTTTCCCTTCTTGACAAACTGTTCTGAGCCGACTCATAATTGAGCATAGTCGGATTGACCGAATGTTGCGAGTGCGCAGGAGACGAACGTGACCCAGAGCAGGACGCAATACCGGAATGTGCCAACGAGCACGATCGCCGTCGGCGACGCGGTCTTCGCGTACCGGTCGTACGGCCCAGACGGCGGACTGCCGCTGGTGCTGTTGACCCACCTGGGCGCGAATCTCGACGGCTGGGACCCCCGCGTCGTGGACGGGCTCGCCCGGGATCGTCGTGTCATCGCGGTGGAATACCGCGGAGTCGGCGACTCCACCGGTGCGATCCGCAGTTCAATCGACGGCATGGCGGCCGACATGGTCGCGGTCATCCGCGCGCTCGGGTTCGACCGGGTGGACCTGTTCGGCCTCTCCATGGGCGGGATGGTCGCCCAGGCGATGGTCACGCAGGCGCCAGGCCTCGTCGACCGGCTGATCGTCGCCGGGGCGGGACCGGCGGGAGGGCCCGGGCTGACCCGGATGACCGGGGTGATGCTCCGCTCCATCCTGCGCGCGGCCCTGACGTTCACCGACCCGAAGACCCTGCTGTTCTTCACCCACACGTCGGCCGGCAGGCTCGCTGCCCACGACTACCTCGACCGGCTCTCCGAGCGCACCACCGACAGGGATGCCCCCGTCACGCCGGGTGTGTACCGGGCTCAGCTGTCCGCGGTGAAGACATGGGGAGCATCCTCGCCCGCGACATTCCCCGCAAGCGGTCCGGTGATGATCGTGCACGGTGACAGCGACAGGATGGTGCCCCCGGCCAACGCCTACGCCCTCGCCCGGCTTCTGCCCGGCGCCACCGTCACGGTCTTCCCGGATTCCGGGCACGGCGTCGTCTTCCAGAACCATGACGCGTTCGTCGCGGCCGCCCGCGACTTCCTGCACCGCTGACATCCGTCACCCGTCCTAGACATCCCCCCAACGTCGTCCCTCAAAGGAGCACCACCCCATGCGATCATTCATCGTCGACAAGTACACCGGCCCGCTGCACGAAGCGCTCGTCCCCGAACCCGCCGTCGGCGACCAGGACGTCCTGGTCCAGATGGTTGCCGCGGGCCTGAACCAGCTGGACGACAAGATCCGCACCGGCGAATTCAAGCAGATCCTCCCCTACAAGATGCCCCTGACCCTCGGCCACGACGTCGCGGGAACGGTGCTCAAGGTGGGATCCCGAGTGCGCGACTTCAAGCCGGGCGACGCCGTCTACGGCCGCGTCCGCGACGGCCACATCGGCACCTTCGCCGAACGAATCGCCGTTGCCGAGTCCGACCTCGCACCATCACCCGACACCATCAGCGCCGCAGCCGCCGCCTCACTCCCCCTCGTCACGTTGACCGCGTGGCAGGCGCTCGTCGAACGCGGCAACGTGCAGCCCGGGCAGAAAGTGCTCATCCACGCTGGCGCGGGCGGGCTCGGCTCCATCGCAATCCAGCTCGCCAAACATCTCGGCGCCTACGTCGCGACCACCGCCAGCGCCTCCAATGCGGACTTCCTGCGCGAGATCGGCGCCGACACCGTCATCGACTACCGCACCCAGGACTTCGAACAGCAACTCTCCGGCTACGACTTTGTGCTCGACAGCCTCGGCGGAGAGAACCTCGAGAAGTCACTGCGCATCCTGGCGCCCGGCGGCAAAGCCATCGGCGTCTCCGGGCCTCCAGACCCGGCCTTCGCCCGCACCGCCGGATTGAACCCGGTATTGCGCGTGGCGATCGCTGCCCTCAGCAGCAAGGTGCGGAGACAGGAGAAGAGGCTCGGCGTCAGTTACGAGTTCCTCCTCATGCGCGCCAGCGGCGATCAGCTGCGGGAAATCACCGCCCTCGTCGACGCCGGAATCATCCGCCCGATCGTCGGGAAGACCTACCCCTTCGACCAAACCCCAGACGCCCTCGACGCGTTGGTGCGAGGCGGCTTCCGCGGAAAGCTCGTCGTCACCAACCCCTGATCAAACCGCATACATAGACACCCACCGACAACAATAAGGAGACCCCTCATGAGCACCGCCGATACCGAACCCGTCATCACCTCGTACGCGAAAGCGCCCACCAAAACCATCACCGCAGGCGGAACCACCTACGCCTACCGGGAGCTCGGTCCGAAGGGCGGAATCCCCGTCGTATTCTTCGTGCACCTCGCCGCCACCCTGGACAACTGGGACCCCCGGATCATCGACCCGATCGCCAAGAACCGGCACGTGATCACCTTTGATCAGCCCGGCGTCGGCGCCTCAACCGGAACGTTCCCCGGCGAGCTGGACCAGGCCGCCGATCAGGCCCACACCTTCATCACCGCTCTCGGCTACCACCAGATCGACATCTTCTCCTTCTCAATGGGCGGCATGATCGCGCAGGACCTCGTCGTCAAGCACCCCGAACTGGTGCGCAAGCTCGTTCTCACCGGCACCGGCCCCCGCGGCGGCACCGACATGGACAAGGTTGTCGGCACCACCTACTACGACCTGCTCCGCGCCGCCCTCACCCGGTCGGACCCGAAAGAGTTCCTCTTCTTCAACCGCAATGCCACCGGCAAACGCGCCGGCACAGCCTTCATCAATCGCCTCAAGGAACGCACCGTCGACCGCGACAAGGACATCACGCTCACGGCGTTCCGCACCCAGCTGAAAGCCATTCAGCGCTTTGGCCGTTCCGCACCCTCCGACCTGTCGGTCATCACCCAGCCGACCCTGATCGCCAACGGTGACAACGACCGGATGGTCCCCTCGGTCCTCTCACACGACCTGCACCGACGCATCGCAGGCTCCGAGTTGATCATCTACCCCGATTCCGGCCACGGCGGCATCTTCCAGTTCCACGAGAAGTTCGCTCCCGTCGCCGTGAAATTCCTCGCCCCGTAGCCCTCAGGGCAGAACCAGACCGAGAGAGTGACGCGGTTCGGGAGTCAGAGCGGAAGGATCGCTTTGACCTGCTCGATGACCTCTTCGACGATTTCGTCCACCGTTCGGTCGACGTTCACGGTCGCGGCCATGCTGACGAACATGATCGCCGAGACGACATGGGCCAGCGTGGCTGCGGCCGCGGGCGCCACGCGGTTATCGCGAGCGATGACCTCGGCGACGAGTTGTTCAGTCTGATTCGTCAGCGTCAGCGCTTCGTGGTGATGCGGCTCTTCAGGGTCGCCGAAGACGATTTCACGCAGGTAGGTGCGCCCGTTGTCCACCTGTTTGCGATTGCATTCCACGACGGGGCGGATGACGGCCAGAACGCCGGCAAGAACGCCGTCTGCGGCCGCGGCATCCGCTCGGCCCTGCTCCAACGCGCCCGCGTAGGTGGAGTTCTGCACGAGTAAGAGCAGCTCACCCTTGGATTTGGCATAGAGGAAGAGAGTGCCGGCGCCGATGTCGGCTCGGTCCGCGATCTCCTGCGTGGTCACCTCGTCAACGCCACGCTCGGCGAAGAGCTCCCCCGCCGCGGCGGTGATGCGCGCGAGTTTGTCGAGCTTGTTGCGCTCGCGTCGGCCGAGAAGCCGGGATTCGACGGTCATTGCTCTCCTCCGGAAATATTTAATGACCATGATCAGTTATGAGTGAAGTCACTACAGTGCGTGCTCGAATGTGCCTCGGCTCATTCTCCCACGCCGGTCGAGAGCCCCGGGCCCTCGGTGCGATGGCAGTGACGACTCGCATCAACCACGTAAGGATCTTGATGACTTCCCCCTCCCTCTGGCAGCCGTTCACCCTCGGACGAGTGGAACTCCCCCACCGCCTCGCCCTCGCACCGATGACCCGAAATCGAGCGGAGCCGGACGGCACGCCGGGCGACCTGGTCGCCGAGTACTACGGCCAGCGCGCATCGCTCGGGTTGATCATCACGGAGGGCACCCAGCCCTCTGACGACGGCCAAGGCTACTTCGGCACCCCCGGCATCTATACCGAGCAGCACGTCGCCGGTTGGCGCAAGGTCGCCGACGCGGTACACGCGGAGGGCGGCTCGCTGTACATCCAGCTCATGCACGCCGGCCGCATTTCGCACCCGGACAACACCCCGCACCACCGCCAGCCGGTCGCGCCATCCGCCATCGCCCCCGAACAGGACATGTTCACCGCGAGCGGCCCGCAGCCCATCCCGACGCCGCGCGAACTGAGTGTCGCGGAGATTCAGTCCACCATCGCGGAATTCCGCCACGCGGCCGCCTCGGCGATCGCCGCGGGCGCGGACGGCGTCGAGATCCACGGCGCCAACGGCTACCTGCTCCACCAGTTCCTCTCCCCCAACGCGAACCACCGCACCGACACCTATGGCGGCACCGTCGAGAACCGCTCGCGCTTCGTCATCAAGGTCGCCCAGGCGGTCGCCGATGAGATCGGCGCGGATCGGGTCGGCATCCGGCTCTCCCCGGCCATGCCGCTGGGCGGAATCGACGAGGGCGACACCGAGACCGTGCGTCTGCAGTACCGGCACCTGGTCGGCGAACTGGCCAAGCTGCAGCTCGCGTTCCTGCACGTGCACCACGTCGGCGACGACGAGCTGCTGCGTTCGCTGCGGGATGCCTGGCCCACGGCCGTGCTTGTCGTGCGCTACGGGCGCAGTCGCGAGCAGATCGCCGACGACATCGACGCCGGCCTGGCCGACATCGCCCCGCTGGGACGCTTCGCCCTGGCGAACCCCGACGTCGTGGAGCGCCTGCGGGCCGACGCCCCGCTGAACGAGTTGGACCCCGCCACGCTGTACAGCGGCGGCTCGGCCGGCTACACCGACTACCCCGTTCTGACCCCGGCCTGACCCACACCGCCCAAACCTCACACCCTCAACAGAAAGTTCACCATCATGCCCTCACTTACTGGAGCAGTTGTTCTCGTCACCGGCGCGAACGGCGGCATCGGCACCAACTTCGTTCACGAAGCCCTCGCCCGCGGAGCCGCCAAGGTCTACGCCACCGCCCGCACCCCGCGCACCTGGGATGACGAGCGCATCGTGCCGCTGGTCCTCGACGTCACCGACTCGGCGTCGATCGCCGCGGTGGTCGCCGCGGCACCCGACGTCACCGTGCTCATCAACAATGCCGGCACTTCCATCTCGAGCCCCGGGATCCTCTCGCACAGCGACGAGGAGATCCGAGCGAATGTGGAGACCAACTTCCTCGGGCCGCTGTTCCTGGCCCGCGCCTACGCGCCACTGCTCGCAAACCGTGAGGGTGCGGCCATCATCGACATCCACTCCGCGCTCAGCTGGTACGCGGTCAACGGCATCTACAGCGCGACGAAGGCCGCCCTGTGGTCGGCGACCAACTCCCTCCGCATCGAGCTGGCGCCCGCCGGAGTGCACGTCGTCGGTGTCCACGTCGGCTGGGTCGACACGGCCATGGCAGCGCACACGACCGACCCGAAGCTCGACCCCGCCGTGCTCGTGGCGAAGGTGTTCGACGCGACCGAAGCCGGCGAGTACGAGGTCCTCGCCGACGACACGTCGGTGCAGCTCAAGGCCGGCCTCAGCGCCCCGCTCGAGGCCGTTTACCCGGAGCTCAGCAAGGCCAGCCGCTAACCCGACTGGAAGGACCGCCGTGGACCGTTCGGGAGAACGGTCCACGGCGGCCGCGTTCTGAAGGCGGTCGCCGCCTGGGTGCTGGTCACGGCAGCCCCTCCCCTCTCGCCGGTGCCGCGCGTAGCATCCCCAGCATGAACGCGGCCAAGGACGACGCGACCACCCTCGACATCGACGGGCGGGTGGTGCGCGTGAGCCATCCCGGCAAGGTCGTCTTTCCCGACCCCGGGCTCACCAAGCTCGACCTCGTGAACTACTACCTCGCGGTGGCCGACGGTGCTCTGCGCGGTGCGGCCGACCGGCCCATGGTGCTCAAGCGCTTCGTGAAGGGTATCGACCGGGAGGCGTTCTTCCAGAAGCGGGCGCCAGAGTCGCGGCCGTCGTGGATCGAGACGACCACCCTGCACTACGCATCGGGCACGTCAGCGGAGGAAGTCGTGGTGACGGATGCCGCCGCGCTCGCCTGGGTGATCAACCTCGGCTGCATCGACCTCAACCCGCATCCCGTGCGCGCGTGGGACCTCGATCACCCCGATGAGCTGCGCGTGGATCTCGACCCGATGCCCGGTGTGGATTGGGCCCAGATCGTGGACGTCGCGTTCGTCGTGCGCGACGTGCTCACCGAGCACGGCCTCGTCGGCTGGCCGAAGACCAGCGGCTCGCGCGGCCTGCACGTCAACGTGCGGATCGACCCCCGGTGGGACTACCGCGCGGTGCGGCTCGCGGCGGAGGCCCTCGCCCGCGAGGTCGAGAATCGGGCACCCGGACTGGCGAGCGCGCACTGGTGGAAAGAAGAGCGCGGCGAGAGCGTGTTCGTCGACTTCAATCAGAACGCCAAGGACCGCACGGTCGCCTCCGCCTACTCGGTGCGCGCCGTGCCGGATGCCCGCGTGTCGACGCCGCTCGGCTGGGACGAGGTGCGCACCCGCCGTCCCGAGGAGTTCACGGTGCCGACCGTGCTGCAGCGCTTCAACGACCGGGGCGATGTCGCCGCCGGCATCGACGACGCGGCCGGCAGCCTCGATGCGCTGCTGGCTCTCGCCGCGCGGCTCGGGCCCGCCGAGAAGGCGCCGGCGGCCCCCGACGGGTCCGGTCGACGCCGCTCGAGCATGCCGCTGGTCGAGGTCGCCCGGGCCAAGACCAAGGACGAGGCCATCGCCGGCCTCGACGCCTGGAGGTCCCGGCATCCGGATGTCGTCGCGTCGCTCGAGCCCGCGGACGTGCTGGTCGACGGCATGCGCGGCGCGAGCTCCCTCTGGTACCGGGTGCGCGTCAACCTGCAGCATGTGCCCGAGGCGCTGCGCCCCGACCAGGGCCCGTTGGAGGTCGACTACGACCCGTGGGCCGGCCGCGGCTGACAGGAGGCTATTTCCCTCCCGAAGCCGGGGGCGTCTTCACCCGATGCGCACTGTGATCCTCCAGGTCTGGCTTGGCCCGCAGAGCGTCGGCGATCTCCTCCTCCGGACGCGGCGCGACGGTCTGGTCGGCCTCGAGCTCAGGAACGGACGACTCATCCGCTCTGGGAATGTGGGTCTTCTTGCCTCCGAGACCCGGCACGGACGTGACCTGGGTCATCCAGGCCGCGATCTGGTTTTCGTCGAGGTCGTCCACGGACTCGAGTTCCACACCCCGCGTCGACTTACCCATCCCCACCGGCGTCACCGGCGGTACCGGCTCGAGCGCCACACCATTGATGAACATGAGCTTCACATGGCCGGCGAAGCCACCGGAACTGAAGCACCAGCCGTCGCCGACGCCGTAGTACGCCATGCCCCACTTCACGGAACGCTGGAGGTTGGGCAGCGTCGCGGCCGCCAAGGCGTCGACCGCTTCGGCGATGCCGCGCTGCGGCTGCGGCAGACTGGCGATGTAGGCGAACACCGGCTTGTCGCCGACCGCCGCTTTCGCAGGGCTGGCCCGGCCTGTCATGGCGTCCGGGAGTGTCCAGGCGTCGCCGCCTTGCGCCGCAGCGCCCGTGCCCGTTTTCTGGTCTTCGCCCCTGCCGATTTCGCCGCTTTCCATGGCGAGATCGTATTCCTCAGCCGGCCCTTGCGGGAGTGGTTCAGCCACATATCGACGATCTCCTCAGCGGCCCGGACTGCGCGAACGCCCTCTGGCGTAGCCCTTTCCAGGCATCATGCCCGCGCGGATAATGAGGAGATGGATGGGCCGCTGGGACCGGTCGAGCCCGAGGAACCGGACGAGTTGGAGCGCCTGCGACGACGCGCGTACGGGCGTGGTGCCGACATCGCCGGGGATGCGGCGGCGCAGGCTCGCCTCACCGAGCTTGAGGCCGCCCAGCACCCACCGCAGACGCCTGTCGTTGACGCCGTCGAATCGGTCCCCGCCCCGGTCGAGGAACGCCTCCCGGGTCCTGCGCCGGCCGAAGCACCAGTCACCGAGCGGGACCCCGCCGAGGAGTCGAACGCCGGGTCCGACGCTGTCGACAGGGCGCCCGCAACGCGCCGACACCGGTGGTGGGCGATCATCGGCATCGCCATCGCAGATGTCGTCCTGATCGCGGCCCTCCTCACGTGGGTGTGGCCACGTGCACCGGACGACCTTGCCTCACCGGACCGCGGGCCCTCACCGGATTTCGGGGAGTCAGCGGACTTCGTGCTTGCACTGGAATCGGTCGGTGCCGACGCCGATGAACCTAAAGACCCGCACGGAACCCTTGACCGGCTGGGGCTCGATGTCGATGAGATGAGGCGCTACCAGGACATCGGGTATCTCAGCGTCTGGAGCGGGGATTCTCGCGACGGTACGGCCTGCCTGCTCGTGGCCCACCCCGGACAGGGGCTCAACGAAGGGATCGGCACCGAGGTGTGTGACGACGAAGGCGCGCATATCGTCGCCGACTTGTCGATGCCAAACGGCAGTCGCATCCGATTCGTGCTCAAGGACGACCATGTTGATGTCTACATGAACAGGAGGATCGTCGACCCTGCTGCGCCGCAGGGTTAGGTGCGGTCGCTCCCCCAGGTGGATCGGATCTATCAGCGCCGCCAGTCCCTCGGCGGCTAGGACTGTTCGAAGGGAGGAAGATTGACATCGTGAAGATTCTCTCGATTCAGTCGGCCGTCGCTCACGGCCACGTTGGCAACTCGGCGGCCGTGTTCCCCCTTCAGCGCATCGGGGTCGAGGTGCTGCCGGTCAATACGGTGAACTTCTCCAACCACACGGGGTATGGCGCGTGGCGCGGTTCCCTCATCGCCCCCGAGGACGTGCACGATGTGATCCTCGGCATCGAGGAACGTGGGGTGCTCCCCCAGATCGACGTCGTGCTTTCGGGATACCAGGGCGGCACCGGGATCGGCGACGTCATCGTGGATGCGGTGCGGCGGGTGAAGGAGGCGAACCCCTCGGCCATCTACGCGTGTGATCCCGTGATGGGCAACGCGAAGTCCGGGTGCTTCGTGGCGCCCGAGATCCCCGTCTTGCTGCGGGATCGAGTGGTCCCCGTGGCCGACATCATCACGCCGAACCAGTTCGAGTTGGGTTTCCTCACCGGAACCGAGCCCCTGTCACTGGACTCGACACTCGACTCCGTCGACCTCGCCCGGGCGATGGGACCGGGCACCGTGCTCGTGACGAGTGTGGAGCGCCCCGACCGCGAGCCCGGCACTATCGAGATGCTGGCAGTGGATGCGGCAGGCGCGTGGATCGTGCAGACTCCCCATCTGCCTTTCAAGGCGAACGGATCGGGCGACGTCACCGCGGCTCTCTTCGCGGCGCACTACCGCGCGACGGGTAGCGCTGCTGTGGCGCTGGAACGGACCGCCTCCAGTGTGTTCGACCTCATCGAACTGACGTATCAGTCCGGTGAGCGAGAGCTGCAGCTCGTGCAGGCTCAGCACTTCTACGCGCATCCGCGCATGCAGTTCTCCGCCCAGCGCGTGCGCTGAGAAATCAGACCTCAGCGACGTCCTTGACGATCACCTTCCTCACGCGCCCTCCGCGATGTCAGACCCGGTAGGTACCGTTGTACGCAGTTTGTGATGTCCGACCAAAGGTCAATTACCCCCGGAGGGACCTATGCAGGGCGAGAAACTCCAGCAGCACGCCCGAGATATCGCGGTATCACTCGACGGCGTCACCAACGGGCACCCGTTCACCCCGCACCTCGAGGTGTGGAAGGTGCATGAGAAGGTCTTCCTTGTCGTGACCGAGGATGACCCGGAGCTGCAGATCATCACGGTGAAAGTTGATCCACACCAGGGCGACGCGCTCTGCCGCGACGTTGCATCCATCTCGACTGGCCGCTACTTTGACAAGCGGCATTGGATCTCCATCGGGCCCGGTGCCGGGGTCACGAAGCGGCTGGTCGAGCACCTCGTGCACGCGTCCTACGACCTCGCCGACAACAAGCCGAGGGGGCAGTCGTGAGCGAGACGCCGTCACTGTTCGACGTCGACGATGACTCGCGGCCGCTGGCTGATCGGCTCCGGCCGCGCACCCTGCAGGACGTCGTCGGGCAGGGCCATGTGCTCGGCGCCGACGCGCCGGTCGGGCGCATGGTCGACGCTCAACGACTCGTATCGATGGTGTTGTGGGGGCCGCCCGGATGCGGAAAGACCACCATCGCTCGTCTTCTTGCCGAGCAGACGAACCTGGCGTTCGAACCGCTTTCCGCCACCTTCGCCGGTGTCGCGGATCTTCGGAAGGTGTTCCAGGCCGCGCAGCGCCGGCGCGAGGTCGGTCAGGGCACGCTGCTCTTCGTCGACGAGATCCACCGATTCAACCGTGCCCAGCAGGACTCGTTCCTGCCCTACGTCGAAGACGGCACCGTCGTCCTGGTCGGCGCGACGACGGAGAACCCGAGCTTCGAACTCAACGGCGCGCTGCTCTCCCGCTGTCAGGTCTTCGTTCTGAAGCGCCTCGACGACATCGCGCTCAGCACCCTCATCACCCGCGCCGAAGTGCTCCTCGGCCAGGCGCTGCCGCTGACGGATGACGCACGCCAGGCGCTGATTGCGATGGCGGACGGTGACGGTCGATACCTGCTGAACATGATCGAGCAGGTGCACGCCCTGCCCGCCCCCGTCGACCCGGCCGCCCTCGCCGCCGCCGTGCAGAAACGGGCGCCGCTGTACGACAAAGCGCAGGAAGGCCATTACAACCTGATCTCCGCGCTCCACAAATCGATGCGCGGCTCCGACCCGGACGCCGCACTGTACTGGTTGGCACGGATGCTCGAGGGCGGCGAAGACCCCTTGTTCATCGCCCGCCGCATCACCCGCTTCGCCACCGAAGACATCGGCATGGCCGACCCGAACGCGGTGCAACAAGCACTCGCCGCGTGGGACGTCTATGAGCGCCTTGGCTCACCGGAAGGCGAGCTTGCCATTGCGCAGGCGGTGATCTACCTGGCGACCGCGCCCAAGTCGATCGGCGTATACCGCGGCTTCAACAAGGCACGCGCCGCCGCGAAACGCACCGGATCGCTGATGCCGCCCGCGCACATCCTCAACGCCCCGACGCGGCTGATGAAAGACCTCGGCTATGGCGATGGCTACCAGTACGACCCCGACACCGAGACCGGGTTTTCCGGAGCGAACTACTTCCCCGACGGCATGCCCCGGCAAGCCTTCTATGAACCCACCACAGGTGGCTACGAGCGCGCCATCGCGGAACGGCTGCGCCACTGGGCACAGCTTCGCAACAGCGGTACCCCCCTCGAGTCCGACGCAGACAACTCAGCTCCGAACGGCACCACCACCTGACCGACCTCTTAGGACTCTGAGGGCACCATGGGCAGTTCGGCTCCGTAGTTCCAAGACAAGATGGCCGGCTGCTCACGGTAGTAGCTGAGCACGGAGACCGATCCAGCATCCAGGGTGATCTGAGCACCGAATCGGGGGGCCAGCCTCAGGTAGACGGCGGTCAGGATGCGCAGAAAGTGGCCGTGCGCGATCAGGGCGACATCCCCCTTCTCCATCGCAGGCAACACTCGCGTGAGCACCCGCGATGCGCGGGCGGCGACCTCCTCGACCGTCTCACCGGGCGTTTCACCACGAATCACGCCGTGGGTGAATGCGCTCCAGTTGTAGCCGAGCTCGCGGCGGATCTCCCGCGTCGTACGCCCCTCGTACCCGCCGTAGTCCCACTCAACGAGGAAGGGGTCAACCTCGGCCTGGAGGCCCGCGAGCTCAGCGGTCTGCCGCGCACGCTGCAGCGGCGAGGTCAGCACGAGCGAGAAGTCGTACCCGGCCACCAACCGGCCCGCGCCGCGGGCCAGGTCCTCTCCCCGGGCCGTGAGCGGAACATCCGTGAGCCCCGTGTGTTTGCCATCCTTCGACCACTCGGTCTCGCCGTGGCGCAAGAGAATCAGCTTCCCGGACGGGTTATCCGGAGCGGGGTGGTCGGGCAGCGGATCGTTTGTAGCCATACGGCAACAGTAGTATCGCGCCCCGGCATTCAGGCGTTTGCTTCGAGTCCGGCGATCAGCAGTTCCACGGCGGCCCGAGACTCGGACGCCCAAAGTGGTCGGTCGGTTGCCGATCCGATGCCGTGGAGCACAATCATCACCGCCCCCGGAACCACGTCGTTTCGGATCGCGCCAGCGTCGGCCGCACGGGTCAGAAGAGCGGCCACCGTGTCCTCGAGTTCGCTCCCGCCCTCGGCTTGAATTGCCGGGTCGACGACGGCTGCCAGCGACCGGGCGAGGCCGGCATGCACCACCACGTAGTCCACGAAGCCCCGCAGGAACGCGTTGAGGTTTTCGCCTGGCGCGCGCGTCGATTCGAGTGCGCCCTTGCTGAGGGTGGCCATCTCGCCTTCGTACACGGCCGCGACCAAGGCCTCGCGCGTCGGAAAGTGCCGATAGAGCGTGCCAACGCCCACCCCGGCACGCGCCGCGAAGTCGTCGAAGCGCAACTGTTCGCCCTGATCGAACACCGACCGCGCGGCCGCCACGATCGCGTCCCGATTGCGGCGAGCATCGGCCCGCAGCGCTCTTGGCTCGGTCATCAGACCTCCCTTTGACAATCGGAGATTATCTCCATATTCTCCTAAGTGGAGACAGGCTCCACCTTACTCGAAGGACTCGGAATGCGTATTTTGATGTTCGGCCGCGGAACCATAGCAACGATCTACGGGCGAGTGCTCCAGGCCGCCGGGCACGACGTCGAGTTCTACGTGCGCCCAGGCCGCGCTGCGGAGTACGGGGACGAGGTGCAGCTGAACTGGATCGACGGGCGCCGCAAGCCGTTCGGCCGGCTGATTCAGGAGTCATTCCGAACCACGGTGCGAGAATCCTTCACCCCGGACGACGGCTTCGATCTGATCGTGCTCAGCGTCGGGCACCATCGCCTCTCGGAGGCATCCGCCTTCCTCGCTCCCCGACTGGGCGCGGCGACGGTACTGGTTTTCGGCAATCTCTGGTACGAGCCCCTCGCCGCGGTTGCGCCACTCCCGGCCGATCAGGTCGTCTTCGGGTTCCCGCAAGCGGGCGGCGGCTTCGGGGACGACGGTGTGCTGCACGGCGGACTCCTCCCATCCGTGATCATCGGTACGGCAGCCGGCTCGCCCAACCGGCGGGAACTAGACGTGCAAGCGGCCTTCCGTCAGGCGGGACTCGCCGTTCGGGAGGAGAAGGATATGCGCGGGTGGTTGTGGGTGCACTTCGTCTCCGACGCGGGCATGTTCGCCCAGGCGGTTCGGAGCGGGTCGCTGGCGAACATGATCGGGGACCGTCGAGCGTTCCGAGACGCGTTCCTGACAAGTCGCGCGCTGCTGCCCCTTCTGGAAGCGCGGGGTGTCAACCTGCGCCAGCATCGCGGCGGACTGCTTCCATACCGGCTACCCCGCCTGGTTGCCGCGATCACAGCGTGGGCGACCACCCGAATCCCGCTCCTTCAGGTCAGCCTCGCAGCGCACACCGATCCGGATACAGCGGAAGCGCGCGCGGTGCTCGAAGACACACAGCGTGAAGCCCGCCGCCACAACATCCCGGCCCCGCGCCTCGAACTGTGAAAGACCCGTGCCGCAAGTCGCTGAAGGGTCAGCCGCCGTAGGCGGCCATGATCACAAGGCCGGAGCCGTTGTCGCCGCAGACGTCCCCGACGATTGTGCCCGCCGCATCCATCTCGGTTGGTGAGTGCTGCTCGTGGAAGTAGCCGGGCACGACGACGGGCGAGGACATCCCTTCCACCAGCGCAGGCAGTTGCAGGGCGATGAGCCCGGTGGCCGTGTCCTGCAGGTCGGCAATGATGCCCGCGGCCTCGTCCATCTGCACGCGCCACTCCTCGGCGCTCACGTCGCCCTGAAGGTAGCCCTGGTCGGCGTTGAGATAGACGCTCATGTACTCCGACAGCTGCGTGCAGGCGTCAGTGATGAGCGGATCGGGGCTGAAGACGTCAGTGGTGAACTCGCCCGTCAACGCGAACCGCGAGTCGGCTGGCACGGAGATGTACAGCTGCATCAGCGCGGATTCGGGCGCCGGAAACAAGTAGGTACGGGTGCCCTGGCAGCCGCCGCGGCGGTCACTCTGCGTGGCTCCACTGAAAGAGACGCTGAAATTGCCACTCACGCAGACGAAGCTCACCCGGAACGACGCTGCACCCGCTGGCACGTCGATCATCTTCTCGACCGGACCGACGCCGTTGAGCTCAACGATGGGCCAGTCCGCCGTGTTGACGCTCTCGGCGCTCTCGGTCGTACCGGGATCCGGCGGCAACTCTGCACACGCCGTGAGCGCGAGGGCCACCCCGAGCAGGCAGGCCACCGATCTCACCAGGGCTGGTTTCGAACGACGCATGACTCCCCCACATCCGGCACCCGACACGGCACCCCGCACGACCCCCGTGCACACCCGACTCTACCGACTGGGTGGCGGCGCAGGCACGCCCCCGCCTTCGGCTTCCCTCGGGACACCGCCCAGCCCCGCCGCGCAGGGCGGGGCGGGGCGGGGCTGGGCCCGGTAGCCCGGTTACTCCAGCTTCGAACCGAAGATCTGCGCTTCGACGAGCGGACGCACAGCCGTCTCGAAGGCGTCGTCGACGAAGTAGTCCTTGAGACGGTCGTCGAGCAGTTCGTTGGCGATCGCGGCCATGATCATCGACTGGTCCAGGGAGAGATACCGGTCGGCGATGGTGCCGCTCTGCGTCGCGACGGCGTCGTAGAAGCCGCCGGGGCCGTAGGCGCCCAGGTCGTTCTTGATACCCGCGAGGTTGCTCAGCACGGCCGGCTTGTCATACGGAAGGGCGAGGAACGAGGCGTGCGGCGTCACGACGCCATCGCCGAACTCGGGGTTCGGGTTGCTGGCCTCGCGGCATCCCTCGTAGCCGGCATCGACGTTGGTTCGCTCCCGGTCGGAGGCGTAGCCGTCGGTACTCATGCCCACTCCCTCGACTCCGTACTCCGCGTACTCGCCGAAGGGATCACTCGCCGGGGAGAAGCCCCAGTAGCCGTAGCCGGCCTCGTCGAGACCGTGCTCAATCTGCGCGCGCACGCTCGCCGGGTGGTTCACGGCCCAGGATTGCGGTCCCCAGTCGGCTTCGGGCACGAGCAAGTCGGGCATCAGCGCCTCGAACATGCTGCCGCCCCAGGCCGGTACGAGTTGCATTCCACGGTACCCGTAGACGCCCTCGTAGACGGGCACACCGAGGTACTCCCTCGTTTCGCCGGTGGGCTTCTGTTCCTGCCAGGCGAAGTCGCAGCCCTGATCGGGCATCGTGCGCAGGGTTCCGTAATAGGCCCCGGCAGGAATTTGTCCGTTGGCGATTCCGAGGTAGTTCACGATGCGCGCCTCGCTCACACTCGTGTCGTAGTGGTGGCAGGTGTAATAGAGCTCAGAGCCGTCGTCGCCGTAGTTGCCGGGAACGCTGCAGCCGGGAGGGGGTGTCACCCAGAAACCACCGCGATTGAGCCCGGCGCCGTTGACGGCGTTCGCTCCGCCCTCGAGATTGTGGAAGTAGCCGAAGTCCATACTGTCGTAGAGAGCATCCGCCGATCGGGCGAGGCGGGGTTCGGCCTCGGCAACGATGCGGAAGGACGCGGCGAGCCAGCCGTTGTCGACCGAGCTCAGGAACGGGTCGACGGGGTCGTTACTGCCCGGCCAGGTCGTGAGCTTGTGACCGTCGCGCGGCGAGTACCAGTTGTAGAACATGCCACTGGGCTCGTGCCGCTCGATCCCCTTGAGGGTCTTGAGGGTGGATTTCATGCGCTGGAAGGCTTCTTGCTTGCTGATGATGCCGAGGTCCCGCGCCGAGACGACCGACCACAGGTAGCCGCCAATGTTGGTCGGGCTGGTGTTGTCGCTCGGCTCGGACAGGTCGCCCTGAAGCTTGTCCGCGGGGAGTCCGGTCTTCTTGTCAGTCATGGCGTCGAGGGAGGCCCAGGTGTCAACGGCATAGCCCGTGAGGACCGCGTTGTCTCCAGACGGATCACCCTTCGTGGGCCCCGTCGATGTACCGGGGGCGGCGGTGGCGCTCGGGGCAATGATGAGCGTTCCCACCATCAGCGCGGCGCACATCACGGCAATCTTTGGTGTTCGTTTCACAGCGTGTTCCTTCGTGTCGTCTTTGACCGCGTCGGCGCCGGGTGACCGGTCACCGGATGACCGGGCCCATCTGAGGCGCGCTAAGCACGTTCTGACGAGTGTAAGCGCATACATCACCAAGGCGCAAGGAATCCTCAGGACCGGGCGGGCGCCAAACAATCAGCCGATTGTCTTCGCCATCTGGGAGACACGGGAGCGAACAGTGCCGATCCCAGCGGACTCGATACGTCACAGCTCATCGCATTGCTCGCCATCTCGCTCCGGGTGCGATAGGTGAATCGGTGACCGTATTCAGCGCCCTCGTCCCGCAGAGTGGCTGATCTCGAGCGGTCCCGCCTCTGGGCGCAGGATGACCTTGGCCAGGTAGAGCGGCCGGGAGCCCAGGCGAACCGTCTGCGTCACGATCAGAACCGGCGAGGTGGGCCGGATCTTCAGCAGCTTCGCTCGGACCACCCCCGGCGTGCCCGCAGTCAGTTCCGAGCGGCCCGTGCCGAAGGCCGGACCGAGCTCGGCCGTCAGAGAGCCGAGGCAGGTGCGCTCTCGATCGATGTTCTCGACGAGGCGCTGCACCTGGATGCCGAAAGTGTGGAGATTCTCCCCCGCCGGCAGGTGTTCCTGCACCAGCGCGACGGGGTCGCCGTTGCTGGACAGCACGGACTCGATGAACAGACTCGGTGACGTCGACGGGATGCCCAGGCCCTCGGCGATGAACAACGCCGATTCCCGCTGCAGCGTCACCTCGGTGCGGCTCACCGAGAGATCAGGAAACCGGTCCGAGAGGATCTGCTCCATCGGGCGCAGGCGCTCGAACCCCACGGCCGGCTGAGCGGCGGAGACGACCCGGCCGATTCCTCGGCGTGATCGAAGGAGCCCGTCCTCCTCGAGCAGCAGCAGCGCCTCTCGCACGACTGTGCGGCTGACCTCCATGACCTCGCCCAGCTCGCCCTCACTGGGGAGCAACGATTCCGGGGGCAGAGCACCGGCACGGATGGCGGCCGCGATCCGGTCGTAGACCTCCACCCGAAGCGGAACTCCCGGCCGTGGAGTGATGGGGCCTTGCAGAACTGTCATGGAGCCATCCAATCATATGAATATGTCAGACTGGCTTGTATGACAAGCTCGTCCTACCCCCTGGTTTCCGTGCTCCGGACCCGGCATACCGGGTATCTGCTGTTCACTTCCCTCCTCGGGCGGCTCCCTGGCGCGATGGCGGCTCTCGCGATCGTGCAGCTTGTCCATTCGACGAGCGGGGATTTCGCTTTTGCCGGGCTGATCACGGCCGTCTACGTCGTAGCGGGCGCGGTGGGACAGCCGCTTCTGAGCAGGCTCATCGATCGGGTCGGCCAGGTCGCGGTTCTCGCGGTCAGCGGCATCCTGAGCTTTCTGGCGTTCACCGGTATGGCGTTGACGCTCGACCCGGCGCCGGGTGCGGCGGTTGCGCTGGCGGCAGCCGCGGGAATCTTCATGCCGCCGCTCGAGCCGGCGCTGCGTGCGCTGTGGCCGCGGCTGGTGAGCCCGGGCCCCCAATTGAAAGCGGCGTTCAGTTTGGACGCTGGCGCCCAGGAGATCATCTTCATCCTCGGCCCTTTGCTGACCGTCGCCGGTATCGCCGTCTTCGGCCCGATCGGTAATCTGCTGTTCGCCGGCGGGCTCGGCCTGATCGGTGCGCTCGCCTTCATCCTCAACCCCGCCCCACGAGCGGCCTCGATGACGCGGCGCAGCGACGCCACCGCCCACCGCGGCGTCCGGTCCCCCATTCTCATGCCCGCCGTGGCGCGGGTCGCCGCCTTCACGTTCGGCATCGGCGTTCCCGTCGGAGCACTCACCATCGTTGCGACCGCCTCCGAGGCGGCTCGAGCCGACGCCGGACTGGCCGGGTGGATCCTCGCCGTGAACGCGGTCGGCGCTCTGATCGGCGCGACTGTCGTCGGCATCCGGCCACTCGGCTCCACGCCGGAGCGCCTGCTCACCCTGTGCGGCATCCTTCTCGCTGCCGGGTATCTCCCGCTCGCCCTCACCGCGCTTCCGACCGGGGCCTACGTCGTCGCCGCGGGAATCTCGGGGCTGATGCTCCCTCCGACGCTCGGTCAGGTCTTCGAACGCATCTCGCAGCTCAGCCCGTCCGCAGCTCTCACCGAGGCGAACGGCTGGGTCGTCAGCGCCATGACTCTCGGAGTCGGCGCCGGCACGCTCGTGGCCGGCGTGATCGTCGGCGCGTCCGGCACCTCGGCGGTGATGTGGATCGTACTCGGCGCATCCGCGCTCACGGCGCTGCTGTCGCTGATCGCGCTGCCGAGCAGATCAATCCGTGCCCGCTAACGTCGACCGCTCGGCAACTCCGCACGACCGGAGGCAGCGACGGATGTCCACACAGCCGCGTCGCCAAGCTCGGGCACGTCGCCATCTAAGCTGGACTGTTGCCCACGGAAGGAAACTCAATGAGCATGGAAGGCGCGGCCTGGAGCTCGCTGTACAAGATCTCTAACGCCAAGGACGGCAAGCACGGCATCTCCCGTGAGTCCGTGCGGCGGATCATGACGTTCGCGGTGCCCTACCGGTCCAAGCTGCTGATCTTCATCACCCTCTCCATTGTGGGAGCTTTCCTCGCGGTCGCGACGCCGGTACTCGCCGGCCAGGTGGTCGACGTCATCGTCGCCCAGGGCGCGGTCACCACCATCGTGTGGATCGCCGTCGTCATCGCCCTCGTGGCCCTGGCCGACGCCGCCGTGTCGCTCGTGACGCGCTGGTACTCGGCGCGGATCGGTGAAGGCGTGATCCTGGACCTCCGCACCGCCGTGTTCAACCACGTGCAGAAGATGCCGATCGCGTTCTTCACCCGCACACGCACCGGCGCCCTCGTCAGCCGCCTCAACAACGATGTGATCGGCGCTCAGCAGGCCTTCAGCGGCACGCTGTCCGGCGTGGTCACGAACCTCGTGGCGCTGATCCTCACCCTGATCGTCATGCTCAGCACGTCCTGGCTCGTGACGGTCCTCGCCGTGATCATGCTGCCCATCTTCCTGGTCCCCGCGCGCCGCATGGGCGGCCGCCTCGCCGCGCTGCGCCGCGAGGCCGCCGATCACAATTCCGCCATGAGCACGCAGATGACCGAGCGCTTCTCGGCGCCCGGCGCCACCCTGGTCAAGCTGTTCGGCCGGCCCGACGAGGAGGCCGAGGAGTTCCGCGTGCGCGCCGCCCGCGTCCGCGACATCGGGGTGCGCACCGCCATGCTGCAGTTCGTCTTCTTCACCGCATTGATGCTCGTCTCCGCTCTCGCCCTCGCGCTCGTGTATGGGCTCGGCGGTTCCCTCGCACTCGCCGGCCAGCTGAACACCGGTGACGTGGTCACCCTGGCGCTCCTCCTCACCCGCCTTTACGCGCCGCTGACCGGCCTCGCAAACGCACGGGTGGAGATCATGAGCGCGGTGGTCAGCTTCGAGCGCGTCTTCGAGGTGCTGGACCTCGACCCGCTCATCAAGGAGAAGCCCGACGCCGTCGCCATCCCCGAGGGCCCGGTGTCCGTCGAGTTCGACGACGTCCGCTTCGCCTACCCGTCCGCGGACAAGGTGTCCCTCGCCTCGCTCGAGGAAGTTTCCACGCTAGACACCCGCGGCGGCGAGGAGGTGCTGCACGGCGTGTCCTTCAGGATCGAGCCGGGGCAGACCGTCGCCCTCGTTGGCACGTCCGGTGCCGGCAAGTCCACAATTGCGCAGCTCCTCTCACGCCTGTATGACGTCGACAGCGGCGCCGTGCGCCTCGCGGGCACGGATGTCCGCGATGTCACCTTCGCCTCCATGCGGCACACCCTGGGCATGGTGACGCAGGACGGCCACCTGTTCCACGAGACCATCCTCTCCAATCTGCGCCTCGCGAGGCCGGAGGCGTCCGACGACGAGGTGTGGGATGCCGTCCGCCGTGCGCGGCTCGAGCCGCTCATCCGGTCCCTGCCGGACCAGCTGGACACCATGGTGGGAGAGCGCGGCTACCGGCTCTCCGGGGGCGAGCGCCAGCGGATGACCATCGCAAGGCTCCTGCTCGCCCAGCCGCGCGTCGTCATCCTCGACGAGGCGACGGCGGCGCTGGACTCGACGTCTGAGGCCGCCGTGCAGGCGGCGCTCAGCGAGGCGCTCGAGGGACGCACGGCGATGGTGATCGCACACCGCCTCTCCACCATCCGCAGCGCGGACCTGATCCTCGTGGTTGAGGACGGCTCGATCGTAGAGCGCGGCACACACGAGGAACTGCTGGCTATGGGTGGGCGGTACGAGGAATTGCACCGGACCCAGTTCGCCGTGCAGAAGAATGTTGCGGCGGATGAGGAAGTGCTGAGCGGGATCTAGCCGCTGAGCTCGGCGACCCTGCCCGATGAAAAGTCTCAGGCCCTACTTCTTCCCACTCTTGTGGATTGACTCCATATTGAGACAGGGCCGTGCGATGTCGCATCCGGATCTGGCGTCTTGCTCAGTACTGTTGCTGACTAGCTAGATAAATCACCTTTGGGGGCCAGAGTGTCAAAAATCGCTATCGCACCGGATACGTTATTGCGGAAATTCTCCTTGCTTCGCGGCGCCCCGAGCGAACTTAGATAGTCATGGAATCCCAGGGGGAAGGGAACCAGACAGCAGTTCATTCGGCCACAGACCAGAAACCGGCGCGCCCGCACCCACCCGCTACCGGGCGCAGAGCAGCGCCCCAGGTCATCCGGGACCTTCGGGGTAACGTCCCCGGGCAGGGCCTCATGATTGAGGTGCTCCGCCGGCAAGAGGAATCCGGAGAGATCGTCCCCGAGACGGGCGCCGTGCTCCTGACAGATGCCGCTGTACCGTGGCGGATTGGCGCACTCGGAGAGATCCAGGTCGGCGCGCACCTCGCGCAGCTCGGACCGGAATGGACCGTTATGCACTCCGTTCCCGTCGGGAAGGGCGAGAGCGACATCGATCATGTCGTCATCAGCCAAGCCGGGGTGTTCACCATCAACACGAAACGGCATGCGGGCCAGAAGATCTGGGTCGCAGGGCGCGGGTTCATGGTCGGCAATCACAAGCAGCCGTACATTCGGAACGCCAGCCACGAAGCGAAACGCGCGGAGAAGATGCTCTCCCTGGCGACCGGGATGACGGTCCCCGTATGCGGTGTCATCGCGCTCGTCGACCCGGCGAGTATCTCCCGGAAGGCCCCGCCCGAAGGCGACGGTGTCGAACTGCGCATCATCGATTCCCGCGACCTCTGCGCCACCGTCAGCGGGCGCCCCATCTTCAGCGCTCAGCAGGTCGCCACCATCGTCGCCGCGGCTGCACAGCCCGGCACCTGGTATGCAGGCCCGCACTCCATCGAAGAGCCCGCCGAGATCGCCGCCGCCTTCCACGCCCTCAGCGACCGAGTCCTAGACCCACCCGTCGTCACTCACGTCGCTCGCCCACGCCCGACAACGCCCACCTCGACGAAAACCTCCGGGACTATGGAGCCACACAAGGGCGAATCCAAGGTCCAAGACTGGAACCACCGAACATCGCGCGGCGGCCGACCCCCCGCAGCTCAGGGTGCGCGCTTGACCGCAACCCCGACAAGGGTCCCAGAGCGCCGAGGGCTCCAGTCGCTTATCCGCGGCCTGAAGATCCTCCTGAAGGTCGCGCTCGGTGTGCTGGCGTTCTTCTGGGTGGCGGGGATGATCATCGGAGTGCTCCAGAGCCGCTAGGCGCCGCCCCAATCCCCAGCGGCAGCGGCCGCCTGACAGGATTTGAACCTGCGACCCCCTGTAAGGTTCCAGCCTTAACTCGGGATCTACCGAAAATCTCCGAAACCTCGCGGATTCCCTTGTGTTTACAGGGAACCGGGCGGTTCACTGCCTCCAATCGTACTCGGTCAATTCGGGTCGGTTGAAATTGATTCTGATGACTAAATGATGGCCATCTGGGCTGCTTCTTAGTGCCGACTCGGTGTTTCGGGTATGGGTTCAGGGGCAGCAGCACGTGATGATCGACCCGTGTTGTGGTGAATTACTCAGGGGTGGCATCGGTGAAATGAATTGAACGGGGCTCGTCGAAACACAGCAGAATATGTTTGATGACCCGGGTCGGGGTGTCGACATCGTGCTGCTCGTCTTCAGTGCATGCCATCAACTTGATTCGCTAGTCCGGTCGCGCGGAATTACGTGCCGAATCAGGTCCCGCCGGGCCGCCACATCCTGTCAACAATGGCTGACGTGTGCCATTGCTCGCCCAGTTGCCCGGTCTAGGAGCGGGCGATGAGGTCACGGTGTATAGAAATGACAGGGACCTTGGTCTATTGGTGCGCTTCGGCGTAGCGCTGGAGGAAGAGTGCCAGGGTGTGCGCCATGGCCTGGATCTCGGACGGGTCGACGCTCTCGTTGGGTGCGTGGATCAGGGCGAGAGGTTCCTCGACCCCCATCAGGATCAGCTCCGCCTGCGGGTAGGTCTGGGCGAAAACGTTGCAGAGCGGGATCGATCCGCCCTGCCCCAGGGTCGCCATGGGCACCCCGTACGCCTCGAACATGGCGGCACCCATAGCCTCGAATGCCGGCCCGGTGGTGCTCGCCTGGAAGGGGGAACCGACGGCCTCCGTGTCAATGTTCACATGAACGCCCCACGGCGCGGCGGCGAACAAATGGTCGACCAGCGCGGCGTGGGCGTCGGCGGGGGCCACGCCCGGCGGGATGCGCAGATTCAGGCGTGCAGCAGCGCGCGGGGAAATCGCGGCCGTTGACCCCGTGACGGGCGGGCAGTCGATGCCGAGAATCGTGAGCGCCGGCCGCGCCCAGATCATGTCGGAGACGGTGCCGTCGCCGAGGAGGGTGACGCCCTCTAGCAGGGCCGCATCGGTGCGAAATTGTTCCGGTGGATACTCCTCCCCCGACCAGGTCTGGCTGTTGTCTAGTCCGGTGACGACGGTGTTGCCCCGGCCATCGCGGAGTGAGGCCAGCATCGAGATCAGGGCGGCGAGCGCGTCGGGCGCGGCGCCCCCGAACATGCCGGAATGGATCTCGGAGGCCAGCGCCTCCACCGTCACCACGACGTTGACCATGCCGCGTAACGTCACGGTCGCTGCGGGGCGCCCCACGGCTGCATTGCCGGTGTCACAGACCAGGATGGTATCGGCACGGAGAAGGTCGGGGTGCGCCGCGACGAACTCTTCCAGGCCGCCTGTGCCTTGCTCTTCGGAGCCCTCGACGACCAGTTTCAGGTTCACCGGCACACCGTCTTCGAGCGCTCTCAACGCGAGCAGGTGCGCGAGGATGTTCCCCTTGCAGTCGGCCGTGCCCCGGCCGTACCAGCGACCATCCACCTCGGTCAGCTCGAAGGGCGGGGTGCGCCAGGCGGAGTCGTCGAGAGGAGGCTGCACGTCGTAGTGCGCGTACAGGAGCACGGTCGGGGCGCCGGGATCAGGGCAGGGGCGGGATCCGACGACGGCATTGCTGCCATCCGGGGTCACCTCGAGGTGGGCATCCGAGAACCCGAGCGCCGCAAATTTGTCCCGCACCCACTCGGCCGCCAGCACGCACTCCTCTGCAGGAAACTGGCGGGGGTCTGCCACGGACCGGAGGGCAACGAAATCTGCGAGTTCGTCTTTGACCTGAGTCATCTGATCGGCGATCCGGGAACGCAGGTCCACGGCCTACTCCCCGTTCAGATCGGCGGTTTCGAGGCCGTCGACGAATTGTTGGAACTCGTCCAGCTCGTCCGGGCAGTAGACCTCGACGATCAGGAGCTGGCCCTGAACGACCTGGTTGTCGGCGATCACCGGCCGGGCTCCCGGCCCGCTCGCTCCATTCATCAACATGCCTAGGAATGTCGCCCGGCTGAGAGCCTCGTTCGGGTTGGCACAGACAGCACCACCGTCGTCGCCGAGTACCCGCATGATCTGCTCCCGAGAGGGCGCGGTCCCTCCCTCAGCCTCGATCTCGGTGATCAACTGGTCCGCCCTTTCCCCCGCCCGCTCCGTCTCTCTCGCCCCCCTGAACGTGATCAGACCGATCACGGTGAGCACAACGAGCACGACCACAGAAATGATGTAGGTGACCGATCGTCCTCGCCGCGTTGACGTCTCCAGCTGTGTGCTCATTAGTCCGTCACCTCCGATGCCTTAGCGCGTTCTGGGTTTTTCCATGACGGCTTACGCAATTTGTAGAACAGGAATGGAACGAGGAGGCCGAGCCCGAGCGCGCCGCCCGCGACGATCAGGAAATAGACGATCGGGTTTTCGCCACCGAACTGGGACGGCGGAATAAACCCCACCAGCAACGCCGCCAGGGAGGCGGTGAACCCCACGCCGGCTAGCCCGACCAGCATCGGCGCCCGATAACCCCGCGGGTGGTCCGGATCGTTCCGGCGAAGCCGAATCGCAGCCACGAACATCAGCAGGTACATGATCAAATAGACCTGCGTGGTGATCACGGAGAAGATCCAGTAGGCGCTGGAGACATCCGGGATCAAGGCGTAGCCGAGGGCGATCACAGTCGTGATGGCGCCCTGCACGACCAACAGGTTCTGCTGCACGCCGTGCTTGTTCAGCTTCTGCAGGAACGGGGGCAGGTAGCCCTCTTCACGGGAGATCAGCAGCAGACCTTTCGACGGACCCGCCAGCCAAGTCAACATGCCGCCCAAGGACGCGGCGACCAGCATCACTCCGACAATCGGCGTGAGCGTTTGCAGGTTAAATTGCGCAAACACCGCATCAAAGGCCTGCATGACGCCCGCCGTTAGGGACAGTTCCTCAGCTGGGACGATCCAACTGATCGCCAACGCCGGCAGGATGAAGATCAGAAGCACAAGGCCCATCGACAAAAAGATCGACCTTGGGTACTCCTTGGCAGGATTCTTCAGCGACGACACGTGCACCGCGTTCATCTCCATGCCGCTGTAGGACAGGAAGTTGTTCACGATCAGGACCAGGCTGGCCAGCCCAGCCCACTGGGGGAAGAAGTTCGCCGCGGTCATCGGTGCGGCCGACTCGTTTCCCTGGCCGAGGAACAATGCGCCGAGGAAGACCAGCAGCGCTCCAGGGATCAGGGTGCCGATGATGAGGCCGCCGCTGGCCAGCCCCGCCACGCCCTTGGTGCCGCGGGAGGAGACGAACACGCCGGACCAGTAGAAGACCACGATGACTAGAGCGGTCCACACACCGTTGCTGGCCAGGGCCGGGTTGAACACATAGGCAAGGGTGCTTGCCACGAACCCGAGCAGGGTCGGATAGTAGAAGATCGTCATCGCGAACTGGCACCACACCGCCAGAAAACCCATCGGCTTGGAAATGCCGGCGGAAACCCACTTGTAGATGCCGCCCTTCCATCCGGAGGCCAGTTCGGCGGCCACCAGCGAGGTGGGGAGCAGGAACACAATCGCAGGGAGCAGGTAGAGGAAGACCGCGGCCAGGCCGTAGACGGCCATTGTGGGCGCCGGGCGCAGGCTGGCGACCGAACTCGTCGTCATAAGCGCCAGGGCGACCCAGGAGATGATGACTGCCGGGGGCGCTTTGGGTCGCGCCAGAGCCGGATCCGCGGCGCTCATGGCTTCCACACCCTTGGGTGCCTCACCGCTGCCTGAAGGGGCGTATCGGGATAACGGAATCGCTGCGAGCTGGTAGCTGGACGCTTCATTTCGGTGACCGCCTCTCGTCACAAAACCCTGAATATATCGCTGAAGGTACACTCAGCTTCCCGGGTGAGATAGGCCGAGGAGCGCGCTTCCAGAACTGGCCGGCAACGATGGCCACGACCAGGATGAAGGCGGCCTTCACAGGGCAGCAGCGCGGTGACATCCTGTGCGCATGCAGCCCGGACTAAAGCCCATCCCGTTCACTAGCGCCGACTATGCGGCGCGAATGGCTCGTGTGACCGAAGATGCGCTGGGGGCGGGACTGGACGGTGTGATCGTCACCCCCGGTCCGGATTTGGTCTGGCTCACGGGGTACCGGCCCACCGCGATCACCGAGCGGCTGACCATGCTTGTTCTCTCCCCCGCCGCACCTCCCACCCTTCTCGTGCCCGGGTTGGAGAGACCGGATGCCGAAGCCGCTGAAGGGGCCGTCAGTGTGGACATCGTGGACTGGGCCGATGGGACCGTGCCCTACGAGGCGGCGCGTTCCCTGCTGCAGCCGCATAAGTCGTTCGGTATCTCCGACTCCGCCTGGGCGATGCATATGCTTGGCCTGCAGGCGGCACTACCGGGTACCGACTACCGGGCGTTGAGCCAGAGCCTTCCGATGATGCGAGCGGTCAAAGACACTAACGAGCTGGGACGCCTCGCTGCGGCTGGCGCCGCGGCGGACGCCACCTTCGCCGAGATCGTGAAGGTGAGATTTGCCGGCCGTCGCGAGAGGGAGGTGGCCGCAGACCTGGCCAAGCTCTTGCGGGAATTCGGGCATGAGCAGGTCGACTTCACCGTCGTCGGTTCTGGCCCCAACGGCGCCAACCCTCATCACGAGGCAGGCGATCGAATAATCGAGCAGGGCGATGCGGTCGTGCTGGACTTCGGCGGTCTCATGTATGGCTATGGGTCGGACACGACCCGTACGGTGTGCGTTGGCGCGCCCACGGCCCAACTTCGGGAGATCCATGAAATTGTCAAACGGGCACAGCAGGCGGCATTTGAGGCGGTCCGTCCCGGAACTATGTGCCAGGAGATCGACCGGGTCGCCAGAGCCGTGATCGGAGAGGCCGGATACGGCGAAAAGTTCATCCACCGCACCGGCCACGGAATCGGCGTAACCACCCATGAGCCTCCGTACATGGTCGAGGGAGAGAAGCAGCAGCTTCGCCCGGGAATGTGCTTCTCAATCGAGCCCGGAATTTACCTAGCCGGACTTTTCGGCGTCCGCATTGAAGACATCGTCACGGTCACTGAAAGTGGCGGTACACGTCTGAACAACACCGACCGTGCTCTCTGCATGGTGGGGTAGCAAACGACATGGTGGGGTAGCAAACGACGGCGCCCGCAGTGTCCAGGCGGTCCGCTCAAGATGTTCACCGTTTGCGTACGCACTGGGTCCAGTCGAGCGGTGCCACGTTCACAGTTCCGACTAACAAGCGATGCTCAAACATCGTGCTGGTTCGTATCAAGCGATACCTCCCTGTCCTTCTTGATTCGTTTCCAGAGGAGGTCCACTGTGATGGCGAGCGCGACGATCACTACGAGTGCGATCGCGGTTGCAGGTTCGTTCACGAGCGTCGTGGTGCAGAAGATGATCAGCGTGCCCAGGGTGGCGATCAGCGCGATGACGAGCACCACGATGTTGGCGCCGGTCTTGCGGTACAGGCGGAGGTGGCCGACCGTCACGGTGGAGAAGACGATCAGGGCGACGGCGCTTCCGATCGAGGCGATGCTCGTGAGGTCGAACCACACTACGAGCACGCTCGCGAACGCCGCCATCACCAAGAGACCGACGGGGAATCGGCCAACCGAGCGCCCGAAGACGGGCGGGAACTGTCCAATCGAAGCGAGATTTCGTGTCATCCCGATCGATGGATAGAGGCCGGCGTTGACGGCTCCCGTGGTCGAGAGCAGCGCCGTGATCACCATGAGGATGTAGCCGGCTTGGCCTAGGGTCGGTTTGGCCGCCTCAGCGATTGCTGTCGCCCCGTAATCGACCACCTGGTCAGCGGTTAGGGTACCGAACACGCCGATGGACACTGCCACGTAGACAGTGGTGGCGATCACGAGTGCGAAGTAGATCGCTAGAGGGAGCTGACGGGCCGGGTTCGACAAGTCCTTCGCGGTGAAGGTGATGACGCCGAACCCGAGGAAAGCGAAAAAAGTGAGCGCGACACTCGCGATAATCTCTCGGAGCCCGGGGTAGCTGCTCGGGGCGAGAAGCATTGGGTCGAAATTCACGATCGTCACCGCGGCGAACACGACGAGGATCGCCAGCACCAACGTGACGAGGATCGATTGGACTCGGGCCACGGCTGTCGAGCCGACGGCGTTCAGGGCCGTCATCACCAGGATTAGCAGCACGCCCAGTACCTTCGCCCAGGACGGGTCGCCGCCCGCCACCACAGAGCTGGCGTATCCGCCGAACGACGACGCGATCATGGCGACCACGATCGACCCAGCGGTGAAGAACAGCCACGCCCCGATGCCGGCGATGTGCCCCTCGCCGAAGCCTCGGGAGAGATAGGTTAGGAGGCCACCGCCAGAGGGGTAGAGCGCGCCGAGTTTGGCGAAGGAATAGCCCTGAAGGCCGGCGATTGAACCTGCGATGAGGAACGACAGCCACACAGCCGACCCGGCGACCGCCCCCGCCGCGCCGAGAAGGGCGAAGATTCCCGCGCCGACCATCGAGCCGACACCGATGAACGTCGCCTGAAGAACGGTCATGCGTTTCGCAGTGTTCGGAGCAGTCACTGAGTCTCCCGCCGGCGAGGGCCGTGATGCCCCGTGTGAATGGACAGCGTCTTCGGCGCGATGGCTCAGCGCCTCACCCGCATCGGATGATTCCGGAATCACAGGAGCCATCACCGTCAGGATGGGTTGACCGGTGGTCGTCCAGCGCACGACAATGCGGATCATTCACGAAGGCGAACGGCGACTCGACCAGACCTCACTTGAGACGAGATTCGACACCTAATCAGTGCGAGAAGGCGGCACCCAATGCGAGGCGCGAACGTACACCGGAACCTGCTCGGTCTCGCGGGCGCCGCAACGGTCGTCGGAATCTTGATCATGTCCGTGCCCGCGGGGGCCGCGAGCACCGCAACCCCGACGACACAGCCGCAGCAGCAGGAATCTCCACCCGCCGCGACGACTGTCCCAACTGGGCCCGACGAGACCCCGAGTCCCACTCCCCGTCCAACCACAACAGGAGGGGCGACACCAACTCCCACAAGCCCAGCGACTTCAGAGCCGACACTCGCGCCAGCGCCAACTGTGTCGGGGACGCCCACTCCGACGCCGGTACCAACGGCATCGGGCACCCCAACCACAACACCGACCCCGGTGCCGGCCGTGCCCCCTGCCCTTGCCTCGTCCACGATCTCCGTTCCCACCTTGCTTCTGGCCATCGGCGCGCTGCTCGGCGGTGGGATTATCGTCTGGATCCTGATGCGCAGGCGCCCGGTTTCAGCACCGACCGACCCATCGATTGAGAATCCAGCCACTGCCCCCACCCCTGTCGTACTCGACGCAATGGCGGTCCTCGGGACTGCCATGATCGACAGCGGATATCCGGTGGGACTTGTCCGGGATGCCCTAGAAGACCTCGCTGCGGCGAACGGGAGACCGACGATCCAGGCCATCGTCTTCCCGACATCGATTCTCGTGTCCTCTGCCGATAGCGCCGCGGCGCAGACCCGCGCAGTGTTGGCCGGTGATTCGTCGTACCTGCTTTACCAAGTCGACAGGGTCGACCGCATCGTCGGCGTCGCCCGCACCCGGCCGGGAGCCGCAACATGGGTGACGCGGCAAGTCGAGCGCGTGGCCACCCTTCCGTCACCGTTTTCGCGCCCTCAACGGATCGTTGCCTCCGGACTTCTCTCAGCCGCTCTCAGTGTGTTGTTGGGGGCGTCATGGCCGGGTGTCGCGCTCGCCGGGCTCCTGGGGCTCTTCGTCGGCACTGTGCTGCTATTCACTGAGCGCTTTCCGTCGAGCTCGCAAGCGCTCGTCATCGTGGGCTTGTCGGTGAGCGTGGCGCTGACCGTGCTACTCGTGGCTCGTGCGCTCGACCGAGGCGTCCTCCCCGCGATAGTCGCGCCACTGGTGGTACTGCTCCCCGGTGGGCTACTGACGATTGCGGTCATCGAGCTCGCGACCGGGCAGTACATGTCGGGAGCGGCCAGGGCTGCCGCTGGTGCGATGCGTCTCCTGTTGTTGGCGACAGGGATCGTCGCGGCATCCGCGCTCGTTGGCATACCGACCCTGGTTCCTCTGAATAGCAACCCGCTCGGTCCTTTCGCTCCGTGGGTGGCGGTGGCTGTATTCGGTCTTGGCATCTGCGTGTACCAATGCGCACGACCGGCCTCGATCGGGTGGATCTTGGTGGTGCTCTACGTGGCGTATGGGGCGCAGGTCCTGGGCGACGCGCTGTTTGACGGAGTGTTGTCGGCGCTCGTCGGGGCTGCGGTCATGACCCCCGTCGCCGTGGTCATCGCGCGACAGCGGACTGGGCCACCCGCTTTGGTGAGTTTCCTGCCCGCTTTCTGGTTGCTGGTGCCGGGAGCACTCGGGCTGATCGGCGTCGCCAGCGTGCTGGATGGCGATCTGAACGGCACGCGAACGATAGTCACGACGGTCGCCACCATGATCGCTATCGCCCTTGGCGTACTTACCGGCCTCGCCGTGACGCGATCACTGCATGGATTTGCGGACTCAGAATTCAACCCGCCCGACTGGATCGACGACATCGACGACATCGACGACATCGACGACATCGACGACATCGACGAGCCCGACGGTTTCACCACTCTCCCTCAGTAGCGGAAGAAGGCGTCTTGAATGGGACCGCTTCCCAGACCGCTCGCTAGGCAGAGCTGGAGGAGCACTCGGCTCTTTTGTGGATTGAGTTGGTCCGACGCTACAAATCCGAACCCGTCGTCGTCCAGTTCAATGTTGCGGCCGACATCGCCGCTGCTCACACGGGAGCTTCGTACGACGATCACGCCTTTGCCGGCAACGTCAGCGAGCGTGTTCGCCACGTCCGTGGACACGTTCCCGTTTCCCATCCCCGCAATGACGATTCCTTGGGCTCCGAGTGACGCGCTCGCACGCACCAGATCCGCCGGCATGTTCGCGTGCGCGTACAGGATGTCCACGCGAGGCATAGCCACCAGGCCTTCCACCGAGAACTCGGAGCCACTGGTGTGTGGATGCGTGGGAGAACGGAAATAGCGGATTCGACCATAGCTTGCGGTCCCCAGCAGTCCCGCGCCGGGGGAAATGAACGCTTGCACATCGGTGGTGCTGGACTTCGTAACGTCCCGCGCACTGTGGAGATCATCATTGAGGGCGACGATGACACCGCGGTCCCGAGCGCCCGGATCCGACGCCACACTCACCGCGTTGAACAAATTGAGCGGGCCATCCGGGCTCAACGAAGAGGCCGGCCGCATGGACCCGGTGAGCACAACCGGACGGTCAGACTTGACGACCAAGTGGAGAAAGAACCCCGTTTCCTCAGCCGTGTCTGTGCCATGGGTGATCACGATTCCATCGGCCTCATCCGCGGCGAACAGCGCGTTGACTCTAGCGGCGAGTGAAAGCCACAGCCCGTCGTTCATGTCCTGACTGCCCACTTGGGAGAACTGTTCGCCCGTCAGGACGGCCACACTCCGCAATCCGACGACGCCATCAACCAGAGCGCTGACGCCCATCACGCCCGAGCGGTAGCCCGGATCGACAGAAGACGCACCCGAGCCCGCAATCGTTCCGCCCGTCGCAAGAATGTGCACTCTGGGCATCGGGATCTCGTCCATCGGTGTGCGCACCCTCTTACGGTTTCTCGGTGCCTGACGGGGTCGGCGCTGGGCTGTCGGGCGGCTCGGGGATCTCCAGCGCCGCGATCGCCGCTTGCATCGCGCTGATCGTGGCCGCGTCGACAGTTCCGGTCACGCCGACACCCAATTTTGTCTGGAGCGCCTCGATGGCCTCGGTCAGCGCGGGTGTCCAGATGCCGTCCACCGCTCCGGGCCAGAATCCCACTACTTTCAATGCCGTCTGGACGGCAGCTGTCGCTACGAGAGATTCTTGGGCAGCCGCGCCACCGAGCGCCATCAGTTCGGCTTGCAGGGCGTCGGCGGTGGCCTTGTCCAGGGTCCCCGTCACTGGCAACCCGTGGGCTTCCTGCAAGGCTTCGACCGCCGCGACTGTCGCCGGCCCATACACGCCGTCGACCCCACCGTCGTAATATCCGGTGTCGGCAAGGTTCTGCTGCAGCGCTGCCGTATAACTACTCGCGGCTGCCACGGCCTGCAGTTCCTGCTCATCAGCAACGCATCCGGCGTCGAGCATCAGACGCAACCAGGACAGCTCCAGCGCGACGGCCGCAGCATTGAATTGCTCGGATGCATCCGCCAGCGCTGTCTGGTCGGTGACCGAGCGTTGGGCAGCTTCGAACTCCGACTCAGCCTGCTTCACGCGATCGATGGTTGCCGCGGGCGGAAGAGGGCTGGTTGTCTCTTCTGTCGTGGCACCGCCAGCGTCATCGGGCGTGCCAGACGGGCCGGCCTGGGCCTGTTCTAGTGCCGTGTGGGCTTCAGCAAGTTCGTTTTCGGCGCGAAGGAGATCCTGGTGGGCTTCAACAGCTTCTTCCGCGCCATCGAAGGCATTTTCGCGGGGGTCAGCGAGGTCAGTTCCGGCGTCTCTGACATCGCCGACGGTGGGCGCGGTGTCGTTCAGCATGTCGCCGTACCGATCAAGGGCGACCACGTAGGCTTTGCTCTCCTCGCAGAACGCCTCGGATGCCGCCGTGAAATCCGCTTCGGCGCCGGTCACCGCCTTCTCTTTGAGGGAGACCTGCGCCTGGGCCCGGTCGACGCTGCTGGCTTCAGCCGTACAACCAACAAGCCCGATTACCGCGACACCGACAACCGCCCCAGCAGCCACCCGAAGCCCCCACACCGCGACCGAAGCGCTCATCCTCTATAGCCTCCATCACGAGCTGCACGTTCGCCCATCATGATCACTTCGCGCAAGTTGCGCTACGGGGCCGAAAGCCCAAATCTCGACCCGGGAAGGAGAGGCGTCAGAGGCCCGACACGGGCCTGACAGCTGACGTCACCTGGTTGGAATGATGCCCTCGAGGTTCGGGCAGTTCTACGCTTCGCGTGAACGGCCAGCAGCCATCGATGCCGTTCCCGACCAGAAGGAGTCGACATGGCCGAGGAGACCTGTGTTGCGATAGCGGCGCAGTATGACAGCGAGGACGGCGCGGTAGCCGACTTCGATGAGATACACGCACACTACATGGAGCATGACAGGCACGAGCATGGGCCGTTTGATGCCGCCGTAATCACTCGCGGCCTCGACGGGAAGCTCCGCATCGTGAAACGAGATGACGGCGGCATCGGCCGCGGGACGAGGAAGGGCCTGGTCATTGGTCTCGCAATTGGACTCGCCCTCGCGCTGCTTCCGGCGGTAACCCCCGGTGGTGCGCTCGTGGTTGCCGGCGGCTGCGGTGCCGGAATCGGCGCCATCGCCGGGCACCTCGCCCGGAGGACACCTTCACAGAATCTTGAAGAGATCGGTGCGACTCTCGACGCCGGAAGTGCCGGAATTGTGGTCATCGTCGATCCCGACGCCGCCGCCGAGGTGGAGACATTATTGGCTCGTGCGATAAGAACAACCTGGCAGGCTCTCGCGGTCGGCCACAACAACTGGACGACGAAGTGGATGGCAATTACGAATAGCCACCTTGGTGATTAGCGCTCGCCCGCGCCCCGACAGCTCCGGCGTCACCTTTCACGAGGATCATCGCTTCGGCGAGACGGATGGTGTTGGCGTCCATCGGTTTCCTGAGTCGGCCCCATGCGGCTCGACGATGCCGCTTTGATGAGAGCGCTGACGTCAATTGGTTGAGTGGGCAGCGATTCGCTCGCTGCAGAATTCGGCTCGTTCATGACGACCTTTCCCGATCTGTTTTTCTCAACCTGCCTTCGCTGAAGGTAGTGCGGCCAGAAATCGGTGGCATCACCCTCACGGGATGAGCTGGGCCGGCCGAAAAGAACGATTCGAGGGGCGTGCTACTTGAGTAGTCCCAGTTCGTTGGCGCGCTTGATCGCCTCGTTCCGGTTCGCGACATCCAACTTGCGATAGATATGCGACATGTGGCTTTTGATGGTGTTGACCGAGACAAAATAGCGGGCGGCGAGTTCTCTGTTCGTGAGACGAGTGGGCAGGAGGGCCAATACGTCCAGCTCGCGCGCGGTGAGCGGATCGGTCGGCCAGCTGTGAGCAGGGATGTGAGTTCTGCCGGCGGCCTGCCGAAGCACTGTCCCGGCGATTGCAGGAAGGGAGGGGGCGTCGAGAGCGGCGATCCGTGTGGTGATCACCGGTCCGCTGTCGGTAATCACAGAGAGCAAGTTGTAGCGATCGGCGACGCTCAGAGCCTGGAATACGAGCGAATCGGTTTGCGCCGTGCGGCCGGATGCCGTGGACAGCCACGCGGCCAGGAGCAGGCTACGGATTCTCGGCAATGGATCATCGGCATCCGGCAATTGCGCCAGCGACTGGTGCACCTCTCGGGCCTCCGTCGATTGCCCGAGGGAAAGTTTGGCAGCCCCTAGCTCGAACATCACCGAGCTGGAGTGGCTTGGCCGTTCGGACAGTGCTCGAATCGCTGCGCCCGGGGAGCCGTCGAGTCGCAGCTCTCGTGCCCGCACCGCCAGCAGCAGGTCGGCTACTACGGGTGGAGGAACGCCGGCGGGTGGAGTCTGTACGTTCGGGTGGGACTGCGCGAACCGAAGTCGAACCGAGAGACCATGGGCGACCCACAGCAATTGCAGGCGCTCATTGGCTTCCACGCGTTCCCTGGCTTCCTGAAGCTCGAACTCCGCCTGGTCCGCGTCACCGGCATCGAAGGCGATCAGGGCGCGGGCGAGGAAGGCATCTGCGGTGGCGGGATGAACGTACAGTCCCGTGCTTTCGGCGGTGGCGAGGGCCTCGTTTGCGCACTCGACGGCCCGGAGCGTTTCTCCGCACCACGCCTCGGCGAGCGCCAAGGAGCCCAGGGCGCTGATCCGCCACACCGAATACAGTGCGCCCTGACTGGCCAGTCCGCGCTCGAGCCAGTCGCGCGCCTGCTCAAAGTTGCCGGCCAGGAAATGCGCACGGCCCCCAGCGATCAACGCGACGGCGGCAAGCGAGTGTATGTCGGTGAGTTGCAGTAGATCCGGGGTCGGGCCGTTTCCGAGCCGGTCAAGCGCAGCCACGGCTCGCTCTGCGCAATCGATGGATGCTTGGGGGTGCGGTCGCCATTGCGCCAGGTCGGCCAAGAAAGTCAGGGCGCAGGCAGCTTGACCGAGTGTCGCCTGTGGATGGTCGGCCGCGCTACGAAGCAGATTCTCCGATTCGGCGGCGCGGCCATCCATCCCGGCGAGAATGCCGTGCAGGAGCAGCAGATCGAGGCGGTCGACCCGGAAGCTCTGCGGTATCCGGCGGATCCAGCCAATCAGCATGGCCATCTCGCCGCGCTCAAACACGCTCGACCCGTGAGCCAGGATGGCTTGGGCCGCGGGTTCCCATTCGCTTGCCCGCAGGAGGTACTCAATGGCTGTGGAGGAGTCTCCCCGCCGTAGGTGCCACTCGGCGGCATCCGTCAGGATGCGATTCTCCGCGCCGGCGTTTTCTGAGCGAGCACGAGCGCGAAGGAGATCGCGGAACAGGTGGTGAAAGCGAAACCACTCCTGATGATCGTCGAGCGGAATCAGGAACCGTGAGTCTCGTTGCAGGCGGGCCAACAGCGCCAGGAGTGCCGGTGCGGAAGACACCTCGGCGACCAATGGCAGACACACCCTGTCGAGAATCGACAGCTCGAGCGCGCCCTTTCGGTCTTCGTCGCTCAGCGTGGCGAGGACTTCGTCGCTGAGGTATTCGGCCACAAGGCGGTCCGATCCGCTGAACTCGGCAATGAAGGTGGCGGGGTTTGGATGGGTCCGGAGCGTCACTGCGGCCAGGAGTAATCCCGCCGGCCAGCCTTCTGTGCGATCGACCAACGCCCTGATGCTGGCATCATCCAGGTCGAGCGAGGTCACTCGGCGTAGGAGTTCGGCCGTCTGCTCTACGTTGAACACCAACTGGGCTTGGCGGATCTCGTGTACCTCATTGCGCAAACGCGCGCGGCTGCGCGCAAGCGGAAGATCGACCCGGCTCGACGTAATCACGTGAACGTTGCTGGGAAGCTTCCCGATCAGCCCCGCCACGTCGACTACCGTTCCTGCACCGGCAAGGTGGTGAATGTCGTCGAGGATAAGTGTGAACTCGTCTTCGACACGTAGCCGGTCGACGATAGCGTCGGCCAGCGAATCGGTGATGCCCACCCGAGTCAAGGTTTCGGGTGAGACGATGCCCGCTATCCCGGGGGCAACATCCTCGAGAGCGTCGAGGATGTGTTGGAGGAACCTGCCAGAGTCGGCGTCATCAACGCCGAGGTCGACCCAAACCACGCGGACGTCGGGGTGGGAATCCGCCCATTGTGTCAGCAGCACCGACTTCCCGGCACCCGCGCCCGCCACGAGGACCGTCAGGGTTCGCACAAGTGAAACGTCCAGCTCGCGGCGTAGGTCCGGTCGGTCTACTGCATGAGCGGGAACAAAGCGGCTTGAGACCATTCGTGCTCTCCCTCCACGGAGTGCCCACTTTTGCACGCCCCACCGCCGGCTGCTAGAGCGCAGGGCGCAATCATTCTTCGGGGATGACGCCTGCTTACGCGCCATGAACCAGCATGTGAGCTAGGGCAACACGAAACGATGCACTAGGAAGGCTTATCGTGCGTGGCGGAACCTTCGAGATCGTGGTCGCCACGGTGTTGAGTCCTGCGCTCGTCGCCGCCTTCGACGGCTTCACCGTGAGCCGGGTCGATGGCGGCGCAACGTACCTTGTGGGGTGGGTGGATGATCAGGCGCGATTGAATGGGCTGCTCGAACTGATGGCTGACCTGACCATCGAGTTGGTCTCCGTGAACCGGATTTCCGATAGTCCCCCGGCGGATTGAGGGTGGAGTGCCGCTGTCACAGGTGTGCCAGACCGTTCCCGACGATCACCGTTCCGATCAAAATCATGATCACAACGCTGACGATCCGATTGTTTTCAGCAAGCCAGTCCCGCGCTCCGACCAGCCGCCTTTCCATCGTCACCGGGTGCGTCACGCTGGCTATCACCGGCACCGCTACCGCTGACGCTGAGATGGCGGTGTAGATCAAGATCACCACCGTGAACTGACCAGGAGTGAGGTTCTGCCCGCGCAGGCTGAGTCCGGCTGCTGCGCTGAGGAGCAGTCCCTTGGGCCGAAAATTGAGTGCCACCGCGAGTCCGAACGCCGGCCCGGGGCCGAGCGTCTTGGCCGCCGCTAGCCATCTCGGGTTCTCAGCGGCTTCGGGCTTGGCTGCTCGCCGCCAGACCAGGATGGCGAGGACGATCAGGGCGAGGCCGATCCCGATGAGTAAGACTCCGATCGCAACCTGTGATTTCCTCGGAGGAACGGCCGGGATCACGTGGGCGAGAACGGTGAACGCTACGACAGCCACAGCGATCCCCACAATCCAACCGAACATGAAGGCCGGGCCGCTCCTTCGTCTGTGGGGTGAGAGAAGGATCGACAGGGTCACCAGGATCGGCACGGAACTGAACGCGGCAGCAACGGCAAGGGGAAGCACCTGGCCCAACGCAGCCCACATGACTTTCCCCTCGCGGATAGCCGGTCACCTTGCGTCGACGGTAGTGCTCACGCCAGCGTCCCACGTCATTCCCCGAGGATGACGTGCCGCAACGGGCGAACCATACCTCATGGGATCATCCCGTCCGGGTGACGTGACGTTTACTCGAACCGCGCACCGTCGAGGTCAAAAGGGACAGGGAGACTTCCATGGCACAGCAGACTGCCGACCACCACGGCAACAAGGGCGCGGGGCGCGTTGGCGCAGAGGCCCGTCGCCTCGTCGAGCGGGGCAACGGCGTGCCTTGGCTGCGGTGGGGACCATACCTCAGCGAGCGCCAGTGGGGCACGGTTCGGGAGGACTACAGCTCCGATGGGAATGCGTGGGCATATTTCCCCCACGACCATGCGCGTTCGAGAGCGTATCGGTGGGGAGAGGATGGCTTGGCGGGAATCTCTGACGACCGGCAGCAGCTGTGTTTCGCCCTGGCCCTCTGGAACGGTTCCGATCCCATCCTCAAGGAACGATTGTTCGGACTGACGAACGCGGAAGGCAATCACGGAGAAGACGTCAAGGAGTACTACTTCTACCTCGACAACACTCCAACCCACTCGTACATGCGCTACCTGTACAAGTACCCGCACGCGGCATACCCCTACGATGATCTGCTCGCCACCAATGCCGGTCGGGGACCCAACGACTACGAATACGAGCTGATCGATACCGGCGTGTTCAACGACGACCGCTACTTCGACATCACCGTCGAGTACGCCAAAGGCGCACCGGATGACATCCTGATCGCTATCGAGGTCACCAATCGGAGCGCCGATCCGGCGAGCCTGGTGCTCATGCCCACCCTGTCGTTCCGAAACACGTGGAGTGAGGGGGCCGAATCGCGGCCCATCCTCGAGCGGGCAGGCGACCTCGCGAAGACGACCGTCATCCGCGCTGACCACAGCGACCTGGGCCCGCGGTTCCTGTACGCGGCACACCTCCCCCCAACGCTGTTCTGCGACAACGAGACGAACACCGAGCGGCTGTTCGGCCAGCCCAACGCGACACGATACGTCAAAGACGGCATCGGGGAAGCCGTGGTGCACCACAACGGCGAAGCCGCCCATCCGACGGGCCCAGGTACGAAGGCGGCGATGCGCTACGAGGTCGACGTGGCTCCCGGTGCGACGGAACGCTTCGAGTTGCGTCTCACCGACCTCAACCCGGAGTCGTTCGGTGCGATGGGCAGTGCTTTCGGTGTGGCGTTCACAGACACAATCGCGCGACGCCGTCACGAGGCCGATGAGTTCTACGCCGACGTACTCCCGGACTCGCTCGGTGACGATGCTGTTCTGGTCACACGCCAAGCCCTGGCAGGTTTGTTGTGGTCCAAGCAGTTCTACGCGTACGACGTCACCGCGTGGCTCGGTGGGCACGGGGTCACGAGTCGAGCGGGCCAACGCCAGTCGACCCTGCGCAACGCCGGGTGGTTTCACATGGTCAATGAGGACATCATCTCGATGCCTGACAAGTGGGAGTACCCGTGGTACGCCGCCTGGGACCTTGCATTCCATGCGGTCTCGTTGGCAGTGGTCGACGTCGACTTCGCCAAAGGACAACTGGCGCTCATGCTCGACGAGAGATACCTGCACCCGAACGGCCAGATTCCCGCCTACGAGTGGAACTTCAGCGACGTGAATCCCCCGGTCCACGCGTGGGCGGTGATGCGGATCTACGAGGCCGAGAAGGAAACGCGCGGCACGGGTGACGTCCGCTACCTGGAGGAAGCGTTCCACAAGCTCACGCTCAATTACACGTGGTGGGTCAACCGCAAAGACCCCGACGGTAACAACGTTTTCGGCGGCGGGTTCCTGGGTCTCGACAACATCGGTGTGTTCGATCGCAGCGCACCCCTGCCCACCGGAGGTCATCTTGCCCAGGCCGACGGCACCGCGTGGATGGCCTTCTATGCCCTCGAGATGCTCGAAATCTCCCTCGAACTGGCTCGCCACGACCCGTCCTACCAGTCGATGGCCAGCAAGTTCTTGGAGCAGTACCTCTGGATCGCTTCGGCGATGGACGATCCCGACGACCCGGACGGAAACCTCTGGGACGACCAGGACGGCTTCTTCTACGACGTCTTGGCAACCCCCGACGGCCACACGACACGATTAAAGGTGCGGTCACTGGTCGGCCTGCTCCCCCTCGCGGCCTGTGTGGTCCTGCGCCCCGAGGATGTCGATCAGCTCCCCGAATTCATGGCTCGGGTTCAATGGCTACGCGCGCACCGACCTCAGCTCGCCGCCCGGTTCCCCGCATTGGCGGAACCAGGAATCGGAAACAGACGGTTGCTCTCCGTGCTGGATGAGGTCAAACTGCGTCGACTGCTCGCCCGGATGCTGGACGAGACCGAGTTCCTCGGCGATCACGGCATCCGTTCGGTGTCGGCATTTCACCGCGACAATCCGTTCACCCTGGATGTCGCCGGTCAGCAGTACCGGGTGGACTACCTTCCCGCCGAGTCGAACTCCGGCATGTTCGGCGGCAACTCCAATTGGCGTGGCCCGATCTGGCTACCGATGAACTTCCTACTCATCCGCGGACTGCTCCACTATGCCTCGTATTACGGCGACCAGTTCACGATCGAATATCCCACGGGCTCGGGCGACGAACTGCCGCTCCGAGACATCGCCAAGCACCTCTCCGAACGCCTGCTCGGCATTTTCCTACGCAACGAGGCCGGCTACCGTCCAGTGTTCGGTGGCACCGAGGTGTTTCAACACAGTCCGCACTGGAACGACCTGATCCCGTTCTACGAGTACTTCCACGGCGACAACGGCGCCGGGCTGGGCGCGAGCCATCAGACCGGCTGGACAGCATTGGTCGCCCGCATGATGCAGGTATTCGGGAACGAGGACGAGCCCTCCGCGATGGGTTCCAGGGCCGATCGACCAGGAACGCCGTGATGGCGGCCAGCCGAGAGGTCACTCCCGAGCGCGGCACACCCGCGCCGCTTGGCGCGACTGTACGCGACGGGGGCGTGAACTTCTCGCTCTACTCGCACAACGCCGATGCAGTCGAGTTGGTGCTCCTGGCCCCGGGTGAGTCCGCTCCATCCGTGACAATTCCCCTCGATCCCGCTCTCCACCGCACCGACAATTACTGGCACGCCTTTCTACCGGGCGTGCGGGCCGGACAGCAGTATGGCTACCGGGTCAGGGGCCCAGACCGACCTGGCGACGGGCTCCGGTTCGATCCGAGCAAGCTCCTACTCGACCCGTACGCGCGCGAGGTCGTCGACGACGACTACGACCGGCTGATCGCATCACAGCCTGGGGCGCCGAATATCCCCCATGCCATGCGGGGGGTCGTGGTTGACCCGGACCCGTACGACTGGGAGGGCGACGAGCCGCTGCGGCAGCCGACCCGGGGCGGTGCGATTTACGAGCTGCACGTGCGGGGATTCACGAACCACCCCAACTCAGATGTTCGCGCGCCTCTCCGAGGAACCTACGCCGGGGTGATCGAGAAGATCCCATACCTCCAGGACCTTGGCGTAGACGCTGTGGAGCTTCTTCCCGTTTTCCACTTCGACCGCCAGTCCGCCCCCGGCGACCGCGTCAACTACTGGGGCTACGAACCAGTGTCGTTCTTCGCACCCCACCGTGCCTACAGCTCGAATCAACGCCCTTCGGGGCCGATCACCGAGTTCCGCGACATGGTGAAGGCTCTGCACCGCGCCGGCATCGAGGTCATCCTCGACGTCGTTTTCAATCACACCGCCGAGGACGGCGTCGCCGGGCCCACACTGTCGATGCGCGGCATCGACAACCCCACCTACTACCTCCTCGACCGGCAGGATCGCGCCCGGTACATCGACGACAGCGGCGTCGGCAACACACTCAACGCGAACCACACGATCGTACGACGCCTGATCATGGACAGCCTCCGCTACTGGGTACAGCAGATGCACGTCGACGGCTTCCGCTTCGATCTTGCTTCGGTACTGTCGCGAGGCGAGGACAACGAACCGCTCGCCGATCCTCCTATCCTGTGGGACATCGACACCGACCCCATCCTGGCGGGAACCCAGATCATCGCCGAGGCCTGGGACGCGGCCGGGCTGTACCAGGTCGGCTCATTCACCGGTGATCGATGGGCTGTGTGGAACGGTCGCTTCCGCGACACCGTCCGCCGCTTCACGAAAGGCGATGACAGCACAGCCCGGGATCTCGCCGAGGCCATCAGCGGCAGCCCGAACCTGTTTGGTGATCCTCATCGGGACCCGATGCGGAGCGTCAACTTCATCGACGCGCACGACGGCTTCACCCTCAACGATCTAGTCTCCTACAACGACAAGCACAATGGCGCGAACGGGGAGGATAACCGCGACGGCAGCTCCCAGAACGACAGCTGGAACTGCGGGGCCGAGGGCCCAACCGACGACAGCGCGATCGAAGCACTGCGGGAGCGACAACTGCGAAGCCTCTTCGCGGTGTTGCTGCTGGCGCAGGGCCGACCGATGTTGGTGATGGGCGATGAGGTCCGCCGCACGCAACGGGGCAACAATAACGCTTACTGCCAGGACAACGAGATCAGCTGGTTCGACTGGAACTTGGTCGAAGCCAACGGGCACCTCTCAGAATTCGTTGCGCGTTTGTTGCGCTTCCGGCGTTCCAGCCCGTTCTACCGCGACGATCGCTTCTGGGCGCAGCCCGGCGGCGCGGACGTCACCTGGCACGGTGTGGAGCTCCATCGCCCGGATTGGAGTGACGCGTCTCACTCGCTCGCGTTCGAGCTCGTCCACGCCGACGATCCCAAGACCCACCTCTACGTAGTGTTCAACTCCTATTGGGAACCTCTTGAGTTCGAGCTCCCGCCGGCACCCGCTACGCGATGCTGGGCCGTGGCTGCGGACACTGCCGCACCCGCCCCCGACGACGTGCCGCCCACCCCACGCCCATTGCGAGCAGGCGCGGATCGCATCGTCGTAGGAGGCCGTTCCGTGGCCGTGCTCGGCACCATTGAGCGCGGGACATCACACGAAGCGGATCATCCGCGCGCTCCACGGGAGCCCCAACCTGGAGGTCCCGGAAACTCGTGAGTTTCCGGGACCTTTGGTGGGCCGTTTGCGAATAGCAGTGGGGCGCGGCACGGCTCCTGGCTGAGCATTCGCCGTCTGCCGTGCAGTGACTCTTCGAGTTAGGCGCTCTGCAACGCTTTCGCTTTGAGCACGTTGTACTCGTCCACGGTGACCGCGCCCGAGTCCAGGAGCCGCTTGGACGATTCGATCTGCGCGGCCGGCGACTGGGTCGCTGCGACCGTGCGGATGTAGTCGTCTGTCTCGGCCCTCGCCGCACGCGAGGAGGCAACATTGCGCTCGGACATGCTTCGTCCTCGCGCGATCAAGTAGATGAAGGCGGCGAGGAAGGGTAAAAATACCAGAAAAATCGTCCACAGCGCTTTCGCCCAACCGTTCAGCGCAGGGTCACGGAACACGTCGATGATGACGGTGATGAAGATCCAGATGCACGAGATTGCGATATAGAACCAGAAGAACCAAACGAAGAAGTCCCAGATGCTCATTGTTGTCCCGTTTCCCTTGCGGGCGTGCCAATCACGCTCGTATGCTCACACGATATGAGTCCGCCCCCAGCCGGCACGTCATGCCAACAGTATGATTCGCCGCGGCTGCGACGTTCGAGCACCTCGAGCTCACCACGGATTAACCGGGGGCCGATGCCCCGCGCCCCGGTGTTGGCCACGTCCGTCTAGCTGTCGGCTCAGTACACCGAGCCGGCTAAGGCTTGCACACAAAATGATTCCGTCCTATGGTCTGGCGCGGGAGGGCGAGCGCATGGGGCGGCAAAAGCTGGGCGACGCTGGTCGGCGGATAGGTCTGATTCGCTGGTTCAAAGAGGGCGACGATTGGTCAACGAACATCATTGAGGGCATTGTTGTCGATCATGCAGAGGGAGTTTGGCACGTCGACGTGAATGGGGAGATTTACGCACTGAGCGAGTCCGACTGGTCTATCTATCAGCCATAACGCTTTCGGCCTACACACCCAGGCCATCAAATGGCGCGGCCTCCGGAAAGTCGTCTCAGCACATCTCGTATATCGCGGCTCTAGAAGGGCTTTTCGAGGTGAGTCAGTACGGACGGCCGAACGTCCGGTTGGGTAGCACGGCGGCGAGATACCTGGTCTCCCACGATTACCGCTGGGCGAGATCACTTGCATTTGAACCAGCGACCGGCTGAAGGTTCTGGCCTTAATTTAGTCGTTGCCGAATGTCTCCGAAAACCCTCGGATTCCCTTGTGTTTACAGGGAACCAGGCGATTCGCTGCCTCCGATTGTAGCCCATCGTTTTGGGTCAAATAGAGATGAATTAGATGGGAAAAAGATGGACTTTGGAGGCCGCTTTGAGCGGTCCCACGACCCCTCTCAACCTCTCCCCCTTGTGCCGCCGCATGTGACCGAGCATCGCCGGTGATGGCGATCGGTCGTGCGTTTGGTCCACGCTCTGGTTCGCATCACGACGGCGCTACAAACTCGGCACGATCGCGCGCCAGCCGACGCTTGCTGACGTGGTTCGGCTCTCCGCATCCTCGGCTACACCGGTGGCATTCTGGGATACCGACGATAGGCACCATCGGCCCAAGTATCCTTTTACGGGCGGCCAGCGAACCTGATCCCAGTGCAGGCAGGAATGTCATCGCCGGTCTCGAGCGCGTTCATCGCACCGTGAAAAGCGGATGGGAATCGTCAAGACTCACGAGACCTTCATATCGTGGAGTTTGGGGATGACTTCGCTTTCAGTGAGCGTGTCGGAGATCATCGCAAGCGCTGATCTGCAACGCTGACTACATTCGGGGGAAGGAACGTAGTTGCCAGCATTGTCAGTGCCGCCATCTGACGCACGCCGTCGCGGCGGCTCAACGAGTCAAACCGCCACACGAGTGCTGGTGTTGCTCCATGTACTTGGTAATCCTGTTGACGCTTCCTGTGATGTCGTCGGCGCGGTCGCGGTGGTGTCCTCGCTAATCCGACTGCAGAAGCTCGACTTCTGGCTCCGCAACCCCGACTATCTTGCCGACGAACTGCTTACGGAGTACGAGCTGTGTCGGATGCCTCTCGACCAAGTTCAGTCGCACGTAGTTCGAATGCTGGATGGCGCCACGGCCCAGCTCCACACTTACCCCATGGAGCGATACATCTACGGGGCGTACGAGTTCATTGATGACGCCCTCGCGGTGCTCAAGCTCTATGAACAGATAGAGCACCGACGTGCGGCGGACTCGGGCGCCCTTTCGCGTCGCGACTATTTCCTGCTGCAGAAGGGAAGAGACACTCTTGCTGCGATGCAGGCAGAGATCCCCGAACTGGAGTGGTACGTGCAGCAGGCGACCGCCATCGGGCTTATCGCCGATGCTGCCAAGGGGGCGGCGGCGAAGCGCCGGCAGTATCTGCAGACCGAGTACGCGGATACTGCGCACGGGGATGTCATTCCCTCGATTCTCGAGCGAGTAAGAGAGCGCGCTGTCGCGCTGAAGGTGATGGAGGACTGATGGAGGCGACCGTTGTGGACTGGGTAGAAACCGTCGCGGAGCGCGCGGATGCGGACCGCGACATCGTCGCAGACGTATTTGCGCGATACGGGATCGTCGGACCCAAGCCGGTTCCGACTAGGCGCCTACTGCGGGTCGAGGCAATTCACTTTGCCGGAGTCAAAAACCTCGCCGACGACGAGAACATCGGTACCCGTCGGTTCGTACCCTTTTCCTTCTACCGCGCTTTCACCACACCCGTAACCGCCTTCGTCAGCGACGGGAAGAACGACGCCGGAAAGAGTTCGACTCTCGACATCATCAAGTGGGGCTTGCGCGGATCGTCAAGGGTGGCCGGGGACGTGCAGAAGTGGCTACGGCAGGTATGCCTGCTGCTCACCATCAGCGGCGAGCGAATCCTCGTTGCGTGGCGTGTGGACGGTGGTGCTCCGAGCGGACGGATCCTCGTGCTTCCCGACGCAGCTGAGCCGGGATTTGAGGCCTTCAGCGCGGCGACGGCCGACGTGATGGCCGAGCGAAGTCATGAAGCCGCTGCGGCGGGTGAGCCCACGGTCAGGTTCGATGTCCCGGTTGATGGACTGGTTGAGAGGCTCCTCGGTGCGGGCGCGTTCGTGATCGGGAGCTTTGACGGGGACGACGAGATGGCAGCGGTCATTGGCGAGATCATGATGCAGCGTCTAGGCCTCGACGCCCTCACACAGTGGACCCGCGTCGCCGGAGCAACGGACGCTGATGATGGCAACCTGGTCGGCCATGGTTGGCCCCTCTGGTCGCAGGCCCTTGCCATCACCAAACCGAGCGAGGCCTCCGCCATCGGGGAGACACCGTTCCAGGCACAGAACGTCCTAAACACGTTCCTCGCGACAGAGTGGAGCGCGACTAGACTCGGCGCTCGGGCAAACAAGAAGGCTGTGGACGGACAACTTGCCGGAATTGCGCGACGTCGGACTCGCGACTCCGAGTCGCGAGAAGCCAGCGCGCAGATGCTTCTTGCAGAGCGAGCTGAGGCTGAAGCTGAACTCAACTCGATCCCCGGGCCGAGCATGACGGCTGAGGAGGTGGAAACGGCGATGAAAAACGTCACCGCCGCGACCGCCAGCATTGCGCGAACACAGCGTGCCGTGGCTGACGCTGCGGTTGCGTACGGATCCGCGGAGCGTGAACTGGAAGCGACTGAGCGGGATCTCGCCGCGTTCAAAGAGGCGGCGGTCACCAAGCGGTTCTGGCACGCGCTCAAACCGTCATGTTGCCCGCGATGCGACGCGAAGGTGCAGCCCGAGCAGTGGCAGCGGGAGCAGGAAGGCTCCTGTTCCCTGTGCAACAACCCCATAGGTGAAGGTGACGCGGTACCCGACGTAGCTCAAAGCGACGATGAAGTCGATGACAACCTCGATCCAGGCGCGTTGGCAGAGCAGCGCGTCACACAGCTCGCCACACAGGCCGAGCGGCTCTCGGCGCTCCATGACGACGCGATGCATGAAGCGGAGACCGCCCAAGTAATTTTTGAACGCGCATCCGAGGTCATCCGAAACATCCATGGAGACCCAGTCGAGCGACGTGTCATCGAACGCCGCATCGCGGTGCTCGACGGTAGGATCCAAGAGCGTTCGCAGCCCTCAGAGGTCGAACCGGACGAGGCAGCTTTGACTGCCGACGCACAGATCCTCGGGGCTGCTGAGGTCTTTGCTAAGGCGTCTGCCAAGAGTGATTTCGCGGGGGCACTCACTTCGGTGAGTGCACAGATCACGACCCTCGGAAAGTCCCTCGGCATCAGCAACCTCGAAAAGGCAACGCTTCAGGCCAATGCGCACCTCCCCGTCGTGAAAGGTGGCGAAAAAATCGCTTTCGGGAAGCTCACGGACGGAGAGAAGCTGCGTCTAAAAATCGCGCTCGTCGTGTCACTCCTAGATGTCGGAACGACGTCGGGCTTGGGCCGCCACCCCGGGCTGCTCATCGTCGACTCTCTTGCCACTGAGGAACTCAACCGCGAAAACGGTGAGTTGCTGCTGCGTGAGCTGAACCGAGTGGCGGGGACGTACGGACTTCAAATCATCACGAGCACGGCGCATAGTGAGCTGGTGGCTGCCGTCCTCCCCGTCGAGGCGATGCAGAGGCCGACTGCGGAAGACCTGATGTGGTGAGGAGAAGGTCACTGTGACGCAGACCGTATTCGACCTTCTCGACGCTCTCCAGGGAACCCCCTCAGTCGCCGGTCTCGGCGGAGAGCAGACGATTTATGCTTCCGCTGACGAACTGGTCCGAGATACGCGGGTAGTCGAGGTCGCCGTAGCCCTATGCGCGGAGTGGGTGGACCTCGGAGACCGCACGGCGGCAGGTGCGCTGCTCATCGACGCAGCCAACGCCATCCCTGTCCTTGGCGCACGTGACCTTTACGACGTGTTGCTCGGCGCGGAGGCGGCACTCCCCCAGATTGCGCCCGGCCTCGAAGGCGCATTCAAGGCGCGCGCCACGACGCGAGGGTACGAGCGCGATACCGCCTTGGAGGGGTGGACGCGACTTGCGCTCGGGCACTGGACGAAAAACACCCTCCAGCTGCGTGGGATGCTCTACGGAGGAAGCGAAGCCGCTGATGCGACGAGCCCGCTGGTCCGGGCGCTCGGTGCCGCGTGCTCGATGTGGGATGATTCCGAACTCGTCGACGCGTTGACCGCACTTTCCACGCACGACTCCCTCGATGCGGACGCAGCGATGGAACTCGGCTTCCGGAAGATCGCGTCCGCGGCTGCTTCCACTGATCTCGACGCCGCGCGCAGCGACCTCGGTGACGCCTTGCGATGGTTCGATACGGCGTGCCTCGACGACGCTCGACCTGACGCCTCGGCGTTCCGAGCCGTGGTCAGGGGAGTTGTCGAGCACGTGTCTGGTCATGCCGTTGAGGAGGACAGGTTCGACGCTATCGCCGGGGCGGTGTACGGATACCTTGATGGCTACCGCGGTGTTCAGCGGAGCTGGAGGAGCGCTCGCGCCGGCACGACGAGCGCATGGCTGGACCTTCTCACACAGCTCCGGTCCGCCGAGAGCGACCGTTGGTTCGACACAGGGACCACACTTCGCGCGCTCGCACACGCGTTCGCTGCCGAGCAGACAATGGTGTTAGTCGTCAACCCGGGCATCGCCGAGCCGGCGCCTCAGTCGGGGGTTCGCGAACTTGTGTGGCCCCGCATTGAAGAGATCGCGCGCGGGAATGCCTCGGTCGTCACGCATATCCAGCGGTGGCTGGCAGTGAGCGCAGAGCCTGCGGACTCAGCTACCCGTACCGCGGTGGAAGCGCTTCTTGCTCAACTGGAGGAGCCGGCGCCAAAAAAAGTAAGTAGCGAGTCGGTCCGTCTACCGGATGCGATTCGCGAAAACCTCCATCTGACGGACGGTGCTCTTTCCGAGCTCGAGCGTGCTATCGCATCCGAACCGACCCTAGTCCCGGTCTTCGAGCAGATCGCGCTTCAAGTTCCGTTCCTGAACATCGCCGAGGAGGACCTTCTCTCCCGCTTGCTGGCCCAATGCGAGGAGCACGCCGAAGGCGGAATCGGCCGGTACCGCACCGAGCTGACTGTTCTTCTGACGAATATCATTCGATACACCGCCGCGAACCTCAACATCGGTCAGTCTCCGAGCCGGTTGCCAGCGTGGATGGTGCGCAGCCAGCCCTGGCCTGCAGAGCACAAGCTCGCAGACGACCTGAACGCGGCGTTGACAATGGCGGGCCGAGACTCGGTCGTCGAGCAACCCAACGTCGCGGGTGGTCGAGTGGACATCGCAGTGTCTTTTCGCGGGCGCTGCACGGTCTTCATCGAAGTCAAGACAGTCGACCAGGATCGCTCTGACGATGAACTCGTCAAAGACTTCGGAACGCAGGCGGTCCAGTATGCCGCGACCAACATCCCCGTCGCAGTTCTGGTCGTCGCCGACTACGTTCCCCGGAATATCCGCCGTGATCTCAAGGGGGCATTCCACATCACTCCCGTGAAACTCGACCCCGCTTCGCGGCAGCATGCCCTTCTCTCGGTCCGTCTTCAGGCGAACGTAGCTCCGCCGTCCGCCACGTCGGCGAAGCGGATCACACGAGTGAAGCCGAAGATGCCTTCATCGCCCTAGGAGCGGCGGCGTGCAACTGACTCGTTCGGTGGGTATCAGGGCCGCTGGCACTGGCGGCGACTGCACCAGTCAGCCATCTGTGGTGCGTTTGATTGATAGCCGGGCGGGCTAGGTCAGCCGCCTGTGCTGCGGCGCGTTGGTCTTGCTCAGACAAGTACCGTTACCGAAAGGGCGCGCCCCGCTCTCTGGGCAAGTAGGGCAGTCCCATATCCCCTTGCATCCGCGGCGTCTTCCCGCGTATATCAGCGGAGACACTGCCACGAGAACTCGCGGGCTGGTTGGTCTGGTAACCGCGCCTCGCATCCGGACGGCCCGTTTTGCGCACTTACCGCTAGTTCCGTGGCATGAGCGTTAGCTGCACTCCCTGTTCGTGGTCTTCAAACGATCGTTTCTTGCCGGCCTGCGCGCAACAGGTTGGACTGCCGAGACGGATGCATGTCACGCCATTCGTGGTCCAGGAGCGCGTACTGGTAGCCGTCAACCCACCCCAGTTCGGCATGCCAAGAGTCCTGGACCCCGTGCTGCTCCCGGCGCATTCCGGCTTTTTCAAGCACCCGCACCGAGGCCAGGTTGTCAGCATTGCAGCTCGCAATGACGCGCCGCAGTCCGAGCGTGTCGAAGGCTGCGCACAGCAGACCGCGCGCCAGATCGGTCCCAAGTACCCGGCCGGCGAAATCGGGTTCAAGAATGTAGCCCATGACGCCTTGCGTGCGCTGGGGCAACCCCGGTTGGCCCATGCCGTCAATGACGTCCAGGAAGCCCAGGCCCACAATCTCGCCGTCTAGTTCGGCAATGCAGGAGAAGTCTGTGTCGTCATCCGGGATTGCTATCCACTCTCGACGGAACGATTCAGGGTCGACGTGAGTACGCAACATGAAGTGATTGACGACCGGTTGTTTCGCAGCGCAAGTATCTGCGTCAGGTCGCCGGGTTGAACGTCTCGGAGGAGTAGAGCCCCACTACGCGCGGGCCAAGGAGAAGAAGTGGACACCTTCAGATCTTGGCAGGATGCATGCCAGCCGGGGTGACCTGAAACGATCGTTCTGGCGGGCGACGACCAAAAGCGAGATTAGAGCGCTGACACTGCCGCTAAACGGCGGCGCCGATTACGCTCGCCCATGAGCGGTTCAAGCAAAAACATGGCCTGGCTGACCGTCGATTTAATGAGAACGCACTGCGCGCCTCCTGAGAGGGCAACGAGATGAGACCACTCCGATACTCGATCAACGTCACGCTCGACGGCTGCTGCCATCACGAGGCAGGGCTCCCCCCGGACGAGGAATCGATGCGCTACTGGACCGCTCAGCTGGAACACGCCGATGCCTTGCTCTTCGGCCGGGTGACCTACGAGATGATGGCGGCGGCGTGGCGGAAGCCAGCCACGGGCACGTGGCCAGACTGGATGGAGGAATGGCAGCTCCCGTTTGCCGAGACCATCGACCGGGCGAAGAAGCATGTCGTGTCGAGCACGCTGAGCGGGGTCGATTGGAGCGCTGAGCTGGTGCACGGCGACTTGGCGCAAGCGGTTCAGCAGCTCAAGCAGGAGTCAGGCGAGGGCCTGTGGGTCGGTGGCGTGACACTCCCCCTGGCGTTGGCAGATCTGGGGCTGATCGACGAGTACGAGTTCCTGGTGCAGCCGGTCCTCGCCGGACACGGGCCGACGTTGCTCGCCGGTCTCCGCGAGCACATCCAGCTCGAACTCGTCGACCGCCATGTACTCCGGTCGGGAGCAGTCGCCCTGCGATACCGGCCCACTCGGGCTCCGTCTTGACCCGATCCTCTGCGCCCGTCGATAGGCTCTCAGGCATGGGCAAGAGATCCGAATCCGACGAGTTCTACGTCATCAACCTCTGTGACGAGCTATTGGGTGCATCCGCTTCGCGTCAACACAAATTCGATTGGCTCCGCGGCGATTGGTCAGAGAAGAAACAGTCCTTTTCCCACTTGCCCGTAGATGCCTACTGGCCATCGCTACATCTGGTCGTTGAGTACGCGGAGCGGCAGCACAGCGAAGCGGTCAAGGTCTTCGACCAGAGAGATACCGTTTCTGGGGTTCCGAGGGGCCAGCAACGACGGATCTATGACCAGCGCAGAGTTGACCTCGTGCCCGTAAACGGCTTGACGCTCATCGTGGTGCCGGCAGTCGCTTTCACACTCAAGCGGATGAAGATTGCGCGCGACCCGGAGCGAGACATCGAGGTGCTCCGGAATATACTGACTGACTTCATCGCCAGCGAATCCGTAGTGGATGTGCGATCTCCCCTGGCAACCAGCAAACATCCGGCGGAGGAAGAGGTATGACTACCTCGCTTCACTAGTGCTTCAGCATGCATCCGCTGCCGGTCATCGACACTGATTTGGATGGCCACCCAGATACCAGGGAGCAAGACCCAGACAAACAAAGTCCAACCTTGCCCCGCTATTGCCAGCTCCTTTCAGCTGGCTGATGAATGAATGGGCGCAAGCTGACGGACAAACGGATGCCGTGGCGCGTGCCGAAAACAACCCGGGTGCTATCGAAGTTGGACGTTGCCTTGGTAGTCAAAATGGGTTTTCACATGGTCAGAAACGTCGACGTTCTGGAGCTTGCTAGAACTAGGCGTGAAGCCACTCAGCCCGGCAGCAGTTTCTCCCGCTTGCGCGGCCTTGTAGATGAACTTCAAGACGCTGTCGGCGGACGAGTGATAGCAATACACGAGGTCATCCACCGCCGCGGTCAAAGCGTCCCAGTTGCTCTTGGCACCGATCGCGGCCCCGAGCAAATGGGCCGACTCGATTCTCGGGCCGCCCGGTTTGGTGCCGAGTGTTTCGGCCGCGACCGCCATTACCCTTGCTCCGAGGCTATGGCCAATGAGCACGTATGACTCCGCTTCTGTGCGAGCCAACAAATCGCCGACGATGACCCCCGTCTTGTCGGCGCGACTTTTGGCGACGTGCCAAGGGTTTGCCGCAAGATCGCTGGCGGCCACCATGGGTCCGATAACGCCGTTGAGGAATTTCGCACCTGCTTTTGTTGCGGTTGCTGCCGCTGCCTTCGCCAGGGCCACAGCTCCGCCCTTACCCACGGCGCCACCTCCAAACACAGCAAAGTCTCTGAGCTCTTTCGAGCCCCACCAGATTCGATAAACAGGGGAATCGGGATACCGTCCATTGACGATCGACTTCCAGCCTCCCCACTTGTTGATGTTGCCCTCGGTAAGAAATCCACTAGCAACGAGGACCGGCACACCTCCCCTACCCGGTCGCAGCAGCTCGATGCGGAACGACTTGTCCTCTCGAAGATAAGCATTGGCGACAGAGGCGCCGAGCGCGCCCCCAACGGCCCCTCCTACAGCGGTGACAACCGCGGTGCCCCCCGCCATGCCAAGCCCGCCGGCTGCAAGACTCCCTCCTCCCAGCAACGCAAGACCATGCGAAGTGGCGGCGGCGCCCGACAGCCCGCCGAACGCGCCCAGCGAACCGATCGCGCCGCCGATCGCGGGCGCCGCAAGCAGTGTCAGCGGTATAGCAACCCCTAACGCGACGACACTGCCCACAGCGATCTTGGACGCCGCGCCGAGGTCGGGCTTTTCGAAACGCAGGAAGTCTTCATAGTCGTGGAGCTCGCCGATGGTTCCCTGCGCCTTCTCGAAGCCTGGGATCTCGTGACGATGCTCGGCACAGAACAGTGGGACGCGGATCGCGCCTCGATCCCTCACAGCCATATTGTCGCAACCCACTGCGACGCAGGGCAGCGTCGGTGATCCACATCCTTGGCAGACGTAGACCGGAATCTGACCGACTGGACGATTCGACTTTCGATGTTCGTTCAAGGTGAAGCACGACGAGCACCACGCATGCTTCACGTCGAGCAGCGAAACGTCGTCAGCTACGTCAGCGATCCACTGCGCGATGTCGGCATAGGCGTCCGCACGTTTCTGCGCGACCTTCCTCGCCTCATCTGCTCGCTTCAGAGCTACTTTTTGCTCGACCGGATCAGCCACCCTCAGCGCGTCGGCGTTCGACACCGTTCGAGCCGCAAACCAGGTTTTTGCGAACGCCCACATGTTGCTCCGCAACGCGGGGTTATCGGCGAGCACGCCACCACTGTCAACTTCAGGCTCTAGATCGGTTAGGTGGCCGATAAGGGTGAGTGTGGCCCCCTGATCTGAGACCACGACTACCTTGAGTCGTGTTCCGTCGATGACATGGACGTGGAGAGAGCTAGGCATGGCTTGATCGTCCCACAGCGGAGGGTGCCTCGGCCTCTCGAAACACTGGGCTGAAACTGCGCTCTTCAATGATGGTTGAATACCCAGCCAAGATCGATCGATAATTACTCCAATCGACCACGATTGGCTGGGCGGGGGCCGGGGATTTCCAGGTGCCATTTCACGCGACGCGTCGTAGACGACTGCGTGGGTTCATCTCCTGGCCCAACGATGCTGACTTCGCCCGTCGCTTCGGGCTCTCAACGCAAAAGGACAAGCGTGCACAGGCGTTATGCGAAGAAATCCTCGTCGATTTCGACGACTCTGTAGGTGTCACGTATCTGAACACCAACCCCGTAGCGAATCATCAGGCTGGTGAGGCGCTTACCGTCGATGAGGATGACCCGCGTTGGAACACCTTCGGCGTAGACGCGCGCGCCATCCGAAAAGCGGCTGGTCGTGATGAAAACTCCGCTGTCTGCTTTTCCGCTGAGCGCTCCTACGAAGGCCTGTACATCGGGTCGCCCGACGACGTTGCTGTCGGCGTATCGCTTCGCTTGAATGTACACGCGGCTAAGGCCAAGCACGTCTTGGTCGATCACGCCGTCGATGCCGCCGTCGTTGCTGAGCTGCGTGACGCTGCCGCTGCCGGTCGTGCCTCCGTAGCCCATAGCGAGCAACAATTGCACAACTGCCTGCTCGAAGAATCCGGGTTCCTTACCCTGGAGTCGTTCGAGTAACTCCACGGCCACTTCTTCATGAATGCGTTCGACCCCGCTCTGAACCTGTTCAGTAGGGGTCATCGTTTCTGTGTCGGGCATGGTGACTGGATCGAGAGTAATCGTCGATCGCTCGCCCTTTTGATACACGCGGATCGTGGACTGCGGATCCTTCCCGAGCGTGCGGATGTCGCTCTCTTTCACCCCGTTCGGGAACGCCGTGAGGAGCTGCCTGCCGGCATCGGTAATGGCGTAGTGTCCACGCTTGGGACGGGTGAGAGCGCCGACGTTCGTCAGGAATGAAACACCCCAACCGATGCGATTCTCGTACTTGACCTTATTTCCCGACGGCAGCATTTCTTGTCTCTGCGCGTCTGTCAGGGCCGCCTGATCAGCGACCAGAGGCTGAAACTCACGCCAGTGGCGAACGACCCCGTCGTTCAAGACATGAAGTGTCGGGATCATGAAGCCTTCCCAGTTGGGCATTTGATCGACCACTTGGCACCCCCATCATTGACTGCTTAGTTCTTTGGTTCGAACCCGAGCTTATGTCCAAGCGTGCTGGTGCTTTTGCCAGAATTTCAGCGGCGACCGGTGCGTCACCGTTGACGCCCGCGACGGTCGGACGCGAGACGTTGGCTGGGTTAAAGCGCCCAGCTTGTAACCAGCCCGGCGCCCTCCGATGGATCGGATCGTAGATCGATTACCCCTGAGCGCAGCGCCCCTTCTGGTGAGCCGGTGGGCGATGGCGCGAGCATCGCGATAGCTACGGGGTTGTACGGGATGATTAGCCATGACTTCATGGATTTGGCTGCATCAAATGGCAATGATCCTGGTCGGTACTGAACTGTCATCATGTCTACGACTGCCACCTACGCTCGTTTCTGTGCGCGCCCTCCCAAGCACGTCACTCAGGGTGAGTCGCCGATCAACGCGCACCAGCATTTTCGCGGGGCTTGCTGATGCGTGATAGTTACCTTGCCTTGCCGACGAGCGGCTTGGCAACCGCCGGAACTGTGATGTTGGACTGGAACATAAGTGCGCGCATCGCCAACATTCACCAGAGACAGGCTAAGTTCGAGAACCTCAACCTGAACGCCGCCGAGATGGTTCGCCTGCGCAATCTTGTGGCAACAATTCCTCCGGAAGCGGAGATCCTCGGAGCGTTCGGCGCTGCCGAACCAGAGACGCGGCGTACACGCGGTGTGGCCAATGTTGATCGGTACAACGAACGCACGGACATTGCGTCGGTTTACCTCTCACAGGTGCCCGGATACCTGCTTCACCTCCTAGACGGTGGCCAAAGCGATGGCCTGCTCATTGAGTCGGAGCCGGACGACGCTCCCTATCAGCCTGATGCCCTTCGCTCTTGGTTCATGGTGTCGTACGCGGCACTTCTGAAGGCGACTGTCATCGACCGCGAGGAGGGTCTTTCGCGCATAGAACGACTCGACCGCTTTAGGTTCTGGCTCGAGCATGAGTTGCAGGTGTCGGCGAGCCGGGAAGCCTGGATCGGTTTCCTTCTGCTTGCTGGCACTGGTGACAACCCAGATCGGGCAAGACGACTCCTCAAGGTTGACGGAGGCCGAGACATTCGCGACTCGGTCTGGGGTGCCACATGGGACCTGATGTACTCGCGCATCCCCGCCGTGATGACTCAGCCAATGTTCCGCAAGGACTGGAAATTGCCGATCGTATTCGTTACAGATGACTCTGGCCTTGTGGAGGCTCTAGCCGGCACCAGAACCGCATTCGTGGTCGAGAACGCCCACGGGGTGAGCTTCAGCGGCGACGACGTCGATATGACCGCGCTGCACGACGACGTACGACCGCTCGTCCGCTCGTATATGGTTCGTGAACGACAGCGTGTATTGCTCCACTCGCGCGGAATGACTCCCGCCGTACTGAGTCGCGCCGCTTACTGGGCTCGGAGATCGGAAACTGAAATCACAAAGTCTCTGTAAAACGCCCTTGTCCAGCGCTTTCTCCAGACCAGAGTTGCGTAACAACAATGCATCGCCAAAGGTACTCCAGAGATTTTGGCCCGTCGCACCCGCCCGGCCGCAACGAAGTAAGGGCGGCCAGAAGATCTCCGGGTACCCACGATGGACGTTGCCCGAACCCCGTGTATCCAGCGAGACACCGCTTGGGATTGGACGGAAGCGAACCAAGCGTGCCGCATTCAATGATTGCAAAATCGTTCGTGGGGTACCGCGATGTCGCTTACGGCCGGTGATTGGGTGCTATATCGAGAAGTCAACGGCCGAATGCGTCACTGTGGCACCCGGGCGCTGGTTCGTGAAGGCGTCATTTCCACCCGAGAGCCGCTTCGCAGCCGTCAGCGAGGCCCGAGCGCGAGCGGCGTCGAGTCGCTGGGCCACCGTGGGCGGGGCCGGGCCTAGCGCGCTCGTGCCGACGATTTCATAGCGGTCCCGGTACGCCGCAACTGTGCACCCGTACTGTCTCCAACCGGTTGTCATGAATCTATGTGGGACTGCCCCAAGTTCTCTGATCCAAGCGTCTCGGTTAAGTAGTGCATTGTCGAGGACGGCGCTCGCTCGCGTTTCAATCAGGTGACTGCGCTCGTCAAGGGCCTGGCGCATCTCGGCGGACATTGGTCCGATGGCTTTCGGGATGAGCCCGACGATCAGACGTGACCTCAAGCGCAAGCGCCCCGCGCCAGCACCACGCGCGATGGCAGTCTCGATCCGAGAGCACAGGACTGCCGCCACATCCTGGGCGTCGTCGAACCCGCGTGCCGCAACTGCATGAGCGAGCAGGCTCTCGACGTCGAAATGGTGGGCTTCGGCACGTCGGAGCTCCGCACTCAGAACCCCGAACGCGGACGATTTGATGGCCTCCGCGGCCTGGCCGGGCGAGAGCCCGCTGCCGTGCACCAATGCCGTCCATCTGTCGTGCTGCGCGGCCGCCGCGATGGTCTCGTACTCTGCCGCGAGTTGCGCCACAGAGCCCCAGACCTCCTGTTGCGCCACGATCGATTCGTGTGCAGACTGCTCGGAACCGATGTGCTGCAGAACGCCGTAAAGGACGCTCCGCGCCGTCGCATCCTTGTCGTCGCCCAATCGCGGCCCGACGTGGGCAGCATCGGGTCGGTCTACGGCGACGAAGGCTGTGTTCCCTTCGCGGCCGCGCGTCATTGCCACATAGAGGTTCTCCCGTGTCATGCCAGCAGTTACGACGACCTGCGCGGTGTCGGTCGTTATGCCTTGCGCCCGGTGCGAGGTGACGGCGTAGCCGAGCTCCAAATAGTCCTTGACGTAATCCGCAGGAAGCCGCACTGTGCTCCCCCACCGGTGGCCGTGCCGGCGGATGTCGACCGAGCCGTTCTGGCGCACCGCGGTCACGGTCCACGGGTCTCCGTTGCGCACCCAGGTTCGGGAGGTGCGCAGCTGCCGGTCGTTTCGGCGGGTGATGACGGTGTCGCCGACAGCGGCTCGGTTTCCGTCGTGGAGGGAGACTTCTCGGCCCGCGTCGATGCGACCCTCGAGGATGAGTTCTGTGCGGGCACGCGCGTTTAGCGCTGCGACCGTGTCGTTCGAGTCGCTGATCAGGACGGTCGCCCTGCCGGCTCGTGTGTCCGCCCGCCAGGCCATGTAGGCGGCATCCGTCATGGACTCGGTGTCACCGCCACTCACTTTGGCGTGTGCGATGTACTGGTCGATCGAGTCGGGGTCGCCCTGGCGCAGTCCGAGTGAGGCTGTCTTCTCCCACTCGTGGGTGAAGCGGTGCACGTCGACGAGTTGAGGGGCATCCGCCCGACTGTGGACCAGCATTGAGAATGCGCCTCCGGCGTCCACCGAGTGGAGCTGCGCGTAGTCGCCAACCAGCAGAACCTTGGCACCGGCGCTCGCGGCAAGCGCAGTGATCCGATCCAATGACAGAGTGCCCGCCAAGGAGGCCTCGTCGACGATGACGAGCTGGCCGGCGTGGAAGGTCTCTCCGTGGACAAGATGGTTCTGCCACCACTTCGCCAAGTTCTCGGTTGGGATACCGAGATCCTCAGCCAATACATGAGCGGCGGCGGCCGAGGGAGCGAGCCCCACCACCGAGCCCGTATGGTCCGCTGCCTCCCACGCGTGCCGAAGCGCGTTCATCGCAGTCGTCTTACCTGCACCTGCCGGACCCACCAGGACATCAATAGCTCGCCCAGAGCCGGCGATCGCGCTGAGCGCAGCGACTTGGTCGTCTGCAAGCAATACGCCACCCGGCAGCTGCCTGAGCGACATTGCACGAAGTGCGGCCGGGTCGATTCGGGGGCCGGTGGTGTCCGTAGCGCGCTCCAACAGCCGAGACTCCGCGTCGAGCAGTTCCGTCGAGGTGAAGAGGGTGGAGTGCTTCGGACGCAAGACGGAGGTGCCGTCCGCTCGTTGGAACGAAGTGGGAGTCGGCGCGAGCTCGGGTGGAGTGACCCGCAACGAAGCCCGCTCGGCGGCATCCACGACGAGGCCAATGACGGCTTCGCGATCATGCGCCGAGGCGAACCGCTGTTGCGCCAGCTGGCGCGCTGCCTCGGCAGCGAGATTCCAATGCCGCCAGGTCGCACGCTTCTCGCTCACCGACGTCATCACTCTCGACCCGATCTCGTCTATCGCGTCCCGCGGCACGCCCTCAGCACGCAGCATAGGCGCCAGAGTGGTCGCGGCAGCTGTGGACGCCCACTTCGTCGCGTCCTCGCCGAGCACTCGGTCCGCTCTGGTTCGCCAGGCCGAGGTGAGGTCGGCAAGCGAGCGCACCTCTTTCGCGGGCCTTGTGGAGAGTGTCGCCTGGGCGCGGAGCTTCATGATGGTCACCGCGCCTGGCCGGTGGCCGTGCCGGTCGAGGTAGGAGTCGATGAGGGCGTCGGTCGCCATGTCGATGTGCCGTGCCCGTGAGGAGAACTCTGCGACGAGCGCCTCAGTAACTGAACTGATCGATAGGGCGGGGTGGCGATCCCTCCCTCGCTCTCGCATCTCCCACCGCACGCCCAGTGATCGGGTCAAGGCGTCCGCAAACAAGGACTCGTGCAGCTCGGAGAGCGCGACTACGGCAGCGTGCATCGGCCGGCCGTCGAGGGAGCGCCACTTGCCGTCGAGCGCGGTTTGCACCTTGTTGCTGATCACCACGTGCGTGTGCAGGTGCGGGTCGCCGGCTCGGCTGTCGAAATGGTCGAACGCGGTGGCGATCAGGCCCGTCACATCAACTTGCGCAACGGCTCCGTCGTACGCAGTGATTCCTGTTCGAGTCGCCGCGACCTCGCGCTCCATGAATGCGACCACCTCGGAAACCGCAGCATGATGCGCCTGCACAATCCGCTCCTGTGTCGCTGCGTCTGCCACGCCCCACAGGATGCTCGCCGACTTCGGAATCGAGAACGTGAAGTCATACCCCGCCACCGCACGCCGCCGGGTAGCAGTCTCCTGAGCGCTAGGCGGCGCAGGATCAGCTGGCCTCTGGTATTCGGGATAGGCGCGACCGAGCGGTGCTTCATCGACCGGGTCTCGCCCCAGCCCGATCAGTCTTTGCAGCTGGGCTTCCGTGACCTCGGCGCCTTCAAGGATGCGACCCGAGCCGAGCCCCGGCAGACCGCTTCCCATCCATCGACCGGGCGGCGTACTTTTTGCACTGTAATAGCGAGTCAACGGCGTGGAGAGCGACCGCTGCCCGTCGCCGGCAGCGACAGTGCGCAGCAAGTACTTGTAGCCATCGCCGGCGCTCATCACCCGCATCGACACCGTCACCACGGCCTCCTCCGCTTTCACGTGGAAGGTGTGCCGCCTCGATCTGCAAGAGGCGTGGCAAGTCAATCCGGAGTCGAAGGGAGCTCGGCACGGCGAGTTCGAGGTCCGCAGTCAGGGGTATTTGTTTGTGGAAACCGCAGCCGGTCGAAGGCTGATCAAGGCAGGACAAGTCCAGCGACGGGTGCGCTGGTCGAATCGGGACATCATGTGGAGGAAACGACATCCGAGTCCGGGCAACAGCAGGCGTGCTCCGACTCGACTATCCCTGCCACTTCGCGACAACTTCTGCCATGGATATATCAAACCAGTCCTTCTGCCACTCCGAATGGAAGTGGATGTCGTGTGAATTTGGCTTGTCTGTAATGTCATCGACGCGCAGCAGCGACGGCACGGCGACCGAATCTCCGATCACAATTGCCTCCTGCTGCTCCAGAGTTGGAAGCGCGCCAGTGATTGCGCTTAGGTTGTCCGGCAAAAGCCTTTTGACGTAGCTCTGATCCGCGGGGTTGGTTAGCCTCATCGCAACGAAGTTATTGCACTGGGAAAACACGGTCTCAGAGACTTCGGACGGTCGCTGACTCACGATCATCAGGGAGATTCCGTACTTGCGTCCCTCTTTGGCGATGCGCTCGATCGATTTGCGCACCGTGCCGTACTTGGCACCGGCAGACTGTGGCACGTAATTGTGCGCTTCCTCATAGACAAGCAGGAATGGAAACTCTTGTTCGGCGGTTTTTTTGTACTTCTTAAAGTGAAAGTTGAAGGTGAAGATCAACCTAGTGACCAGTGCTACCACTACGCTCAGCACTTCGAATGGAATGCCACTCAGATCGATAATGGTGACGTTCGTAGGTTCGTCTCCGTAACCGGTGAACTGGCGCATGATGTCTGCGAGATCTTGTGTTTTGAACTCACTTGTGTCTGCTTTTGTCGGTGCCAGGAGGAAGTCAAGCCGCTGATCACCTTGCCGCGCTTCCAGGCGCATCAGGAATCTATTGAACTCCCCATTGAATGGACCCGATGTTGCCTTAGTCGCAGCTGAGGTCGACGGATCGACGAATTCCAGAATCTTCTCGAAGTAATGATCCGTTCGAATATCTACCTTGGTGCCATCTTTGAGCTTCGGCCAGTTCTCATTGGGCGCCTTGCTGATCATTTCCGCATTCAAGTTCGTGAGGTAGTTGACTACCTCACGCAAACTGAAATAGATCGGCGAGTCATATGAGACTGACGCTTTACCTGCTCCCGCGTGCTTGCGCTTGTTCTCGATTACAGCGCTCCGGAATTGAGAAACCTGGTTGTGTGAGTTCTGTTCGTTGCTTTCAATGAACATCTCCTCAAGCTCTTCGGAGTTCATCAACCAATAGGGGAGCCGAAGATCATTTACGCCAATTAGCCGTGAGGTGGGGAACGCGGACGAGTACTCCCCATGGATGTCAAAGATCAAAATGTGCGAATTATTGAGCAACCCGACACCACTTTGAGCACTGCTGGGCCGGATGCCTTCCTGAAGGATCTTCGCGACGGTGCTGGACTTCCCGGAACCAGTCGATCCCACCACGCCAATGTGCTTGCCGAAGAATTTATCGCCATCCAATTGGACGCGAACGCTCGTGTCCTGAGCGAGCGTTCCAAAGCTGAACTTCTTGTTGTCAGGAACGGACGCATAAATGTTCCGCAGGACGTCCACGCTGGCGATTTCTACATGCTTCGGAGGGATAGTGATTTGTTTCCCACCTCGTTTAAACACACCCCCCTCCAGCCGCCCGACCGGTTGCGTGTCAATAATGAACTGTGTGGATAGTGCGTCCGATTCATCATTTCCGCGTGCGTGATCCTTTATCCGATAGCTCTGCACGATTGCCACCACAGTAGAACCGTTGTCGTCGCTGATTTTGACATAACTGCCGATTTCCAGCTGTTGAGAGAGGCCTTCGTACACATCTGTGGAAGTCACTTCGATCTGGATCAGATCAGGGGCGACCCCGACGACTCTGGTGATGTCCGTGATATCAGTCATTACTTCAGCTCCGTAATCTCGGCGAACTCGACCGGGTTGAACCCGGGAAGATGGATGGTTGTGCCGGCGAGGTATTTGGATGGATCTGAGGTCGCGACACTAACCAAAGTGTCCAAAGTGCCGCCATGCTCGACAAACCTCGAAAGTGACCCAACCCCGATGACTCGAATGGAGTACGAGGAGCTCTTGATTTTGGAGCCTCGACCCGCCGTTTGATGGAAGGGCGGTCGCTCGAACAGCCCGGGTTGGAAGCTGATCATCTCACCGCCGTCGGCATACGGGATTTGAGACTCAAGCAGAAAGCGTTTCAGTTCGATCAGTTTCGAGTCGTCGCCCTCAATGGCTATCGTCCATGGTTTGGCACTGATGAGCTTCCCGGGGCCGTAGTCTTCGGTTGCCAGTCTCTTTGCGATGTCCTGAAGCCTCACGTAGCCGTGGTCATGCCAGGAATCGGCACCGTCGACTATTAGACAGCGCCAGCGCACGGCGGCCAGCAGACTTCCCGCTCGCACCCGGCGTCGGATCTCTTTTGTGAAGCTAGCTTCGCCGAGGATCTCCTTATGCCAGCGAGTGAACATGAGCATCTTCTTGTTGATAGCCGAGATAAAAGAAGCCCGGGTGGTGCGTCTATCAGCTTCGTCGTTGCGGATCGCCAGCGTCATGACCATGCTGAGTGCATTCGCGTGGAACAGATCGCGTGCATCACCTGGCGAGCAGTTGAGCGCCGATTCAAGTTCTTGAAGTACCAGCTGACGCTGCGCACCAAACTCCAGCCCCGAAACGATTTCAAAGTGAGCAAGGAACCGTGTGAGCTGGCAATCGGTATACGCCGCAAAATGCTCGACCCGGTGTGGGGACGGAATTCTCTTGTCCTCGGTAAGAGACTTCTTCAACTCCTCAAGGCTCAATGAACTCGGTACGTCCGTCGAGCCGGACTGAAAGTAGACGTGAAGTCGGTACGTCCACTCGCGGCCTCCAACGAACGCGCTCAGCATTGGCAATATCGCCGACCGCATTGCCGAGAGGGAGTACTTGCTGCTCGAAAAATACTTGCATTGCACCGCAACTGATTCGTCCGGGGAGAAGACGTCAACATCCTCAATTCCCTCAATCGTTACCTCGCTATCAATGCTCGCTCGCAAGATATGGAGAATCGACAGATCAAACTGATACGTGTACCCAGTAATCGGAGCCACCGCGGCCCTGTTTACCGTCACTTTCTTGAGAAGGATGCGTCAGGACCGCGCCGCTCAGGTTTCTTCAGATACATCGTCCAACGCCCCCAGGTCTACCCACATGTCCACCCAAACGGCGTGAACGGCAATTGCCTGGATCAGGCTAGCGTCTACTCCCATGCGACCGCGGCAGCCTTCGCCCGGGCCACTGCTCAATTTTTGCGGAATCGCACGCTGGACACCGCATGCCTACCCCCTTTGACGGGGCATAGAGGCACGACGGCTCTCGAGGACGGCCGGCACCCCCTAACCTGACGAATAGGGTGTAAAGCAATTAGGGGGTCAGCAACGTGCCGGAAGCCGTAAAAGAGCCAGAACATTCGTCCGTTCCAGAACGGGGCGCACGGGACCAGATTCGCGCGGCAGTTCGGAAAGTTGACCTCCAAGCACTTACAAAAACAGGCCTTAACAAGGCGCTCGATGCTCAATACCCGCTGGCAGTCGAGAACGTTGCGCGTCTTCGACGAGTTCATCCTGGCAAGTCTCCCGGGGAGCTTATCTCCTACTTGAACACGGTCTATCTCAGCGCCGTCACGACGACCGGCGCAGGTGCAGGCGCGGCGGCGATCGTGCCGAATGGATGGGTTCAGGTTCCCGTCGCTATCATCGACCTCATTACGTTCTTGGAAGCCTCTGTCCTGTACACGTTGTCAGTTGCCGAGATCCATGGCCTGGATGTCGAAGACGTCGAGCGCCGTAGATTTCTTGTCACATCTGTCCTCATTGGCAACACTGCCGCGACAAGAGCAATTGAGCCGTTGATCGGTCGCACAGCACCCTATTGGGGAAAGAAGATTGTGCAGTCCATCCCGATGTCAGCGATCAACAAGGCCAACAGCGTTCTCGGCCCGCGATTCGTGACCAAGTACGGCACGAAGCAGGGCGTGCTTGTCCTCGGCAAGCAGATCCCACTAGCCATCGGAGTGGGCATCGGCGCCGCCGGTAACCACTTGTTTGGCTGGTTCGTGGTTAAGGCGGCGGGCAAGATACTTGGCCCCCCGCCGGAATCGTGGGAAAACCCCCAGTAAAACGGGGTCGTCCGGAACATCCAAACCGGGTGTTCAAGCCGGCCCGATACGGGATGAAATCGAGAAAGCACTTTGTCCCAGACCGTGCAAGGGATCGGGCATCGTGAGCGTCGGATTCTCAATAGGCGTCGAGCGCATGGCATCCGCTTGGACGTCATTCGGTCGGTCGCAGAGCCAAGGCCCATGCAGACGTGTCACTAGTGGAACTGTTAACAGTCAGAGGGAATCATGAGTCAGGTAGAAATTGCACATCAGACTACGGATGTTGTTTCAGGTGGCAATATATCTTCACTTATGCTCCAGATACGTCCGGCCTGGCAGGCCAAGGGGTTGATCGATCGCGTCAGGCGACTCCTTCCTGTCGATCCAAGTAGCGCGTGTCAGCGCCTCTTGAATGCGGCCATTCAAGACCTGCGAGAGAAGATCAAGATCGCCGGCTTGGATATTGCCAAAGAGGCCGCCGCCGCCCACGGGCTTTCGCCGGTCAACCGCGCCGATGACGTGGACAATTACTCGACTGCCAAGATTATCGAGCTTGCGTATCGAATTGGCCTGCTGACTCGTCCGGAATGGAGGCGCCTTGGCCGCGCATACGACATTCGGAAGGACCTCGAGCATGAAGACTCAGAGTATGAGGCGACGCTTGAAGACTGTGTCTACATCTTCAACACTTGCATTGAGGCCGTTCTTTCGAAGGATCCAGTAACGCTCATCAAGGTCACTGAAGTAAAAGACATCATTCAGACTGGTGCGCTTGTGACGGCCGACGAGCGCCTAGTGGAAGATTTTCAGCATGCACCGGACACACGTCAGCTGGAGATATTGAAGCTCCTGGTCTCTGGGGCACTGAACGCGAGCGAGCTCGACATCGTGCGACAGAACGCGTACAACGTTCTTGGAACGCTATCAGTTCATTCCCGAGACTCGGTGAGGGTCGAACTGGCAAAGCATCTGCAAAACAAGCTGGGTCGCACCCTGCTTACTGACGCCGATGTGCGGGTCGCCCAGCAAGCCGGAGTGCTTATCTATCTTCGCAAAGCCCAGCGTCGCGACTTTTTTGCGGCCTACCTCGCGCGTCTCGACGCGACGAGCTTTAGTTGGCGTAAGAATTCTGAACACGGAGAGCCTCTTCGTCAGCTCGGGGAATACGGGGGTCTGGCATCCGTCCCGGAGACGCAGCTTCCCGGCATCGTGAAATGGATGGCGTTGTGCTTCATTGGGGAACCCGGCGGATATGGGGCGGGAGTGAGTCGTCCAGTATTCTTCAGCAATAGCGCGGCTCCGCTGATAACGGACTTGTTCAAAGCGAGCGCCCTTGTAGTGAAGCCACTCCTCGACGTGCTCTCAAAGGACAAAGACTTCACCAGCGCTTTGGGAAGAAGCGCAGCCGTTTCGCGCCGTTTCGATTTGTTGCTGGACGCCGTCGAATAGGGCCAGTTCACCCACAAGGACTGCATAAGAAAATGCGGACGTCTTTTTGCTTTCACTTACTCGATGAAGCGATTGCGCACGCTCGATCCTCGGCGCAAAATGGACGGTAGATCTTTAAAGGCCCATACGTCGCTGGACGACCTGATTCTCGGGCTTTCGGTAAAACTCCAGATGGGACGGTAGGGCCACCGTGGCACAACCGTGAGCGGTGGTCTTCCCTCGCCAACGCCGGCCGGTGAGCGCGGCGGTCCGAAGCGAGGATTCCCTGCGAAGCGACAAAACTCCAGATGGCACGGTGCCGCCGCCGTGGCGGCACCGTGCATCCATCGCGAACGCACAGTCAGGATAGCTGCGGCGCTCTGTCAACAGATTCAGTTCCAGGTGGCATAACCCCAGATCGCACGGTGCTGCCACCGTGGCAGCACCGTGGTCAGTCTTCATCTTTTGCGAACGCTCGGTCGAGGAGCGCGGCGGTGGCCGGGTTCACCAGTTCGCTGCGTTGGATGTAGTGCATGACCGTGACCCGGGTGTCGGTGTGGCCGAGCAGTTCCGCGGCGAGTTCGATGCTGGCGTTGGTGTTGACCGCGGTGGCGACGGTGCGGCGGAACATGTGCGGGGTCACTCCGTTGATTCCTGCACCTTCGAGCACCTGACGGAGTTGTCGGCGCACGTTGGCGGTGGTCAGCGGGGTGCCGTCCCGGGATTGGAACAGCAGGTCATCCAGGCCCATGCTCCCGACTTTGGCGAGCCGCCGGCGGACTGCGTCGGAGGTGAAGGTGGGGATGGCGACAACGCGAGTGGACTTGGCGGTTTTGGGGTGGTCCTGCCGGAAGGTCTGCTCACCCTTCCGGCTGACGATGGTGCCGGCCAGGCGGATCGAGGGCACGGGGCTGGTGATGTCGACGTCCCGGCGGCGGATGGCCAGGACCTCGCCGATCCGGGCTGAGGTGCCGAGCATGACCTCGATGATCGCGCCGAGCTGGCCGTCGGGCTTGGGGCCGGAGGTGTGGTTGACGGCGCTCTCCCATTGGGCGATCACGGCGCGGATCACGTTCACTTCGGGGGCCATGAGCGCGGCGGGGACGTGAGGCTCGCGATGGAGGCGGGCGACGTGGTCCATGGGGTTCCGCGGCAGGACCTCGTGCCGCACCGCCAGCTCCAGGGCGAGCCGCAGCACCACCCGGGCCTGCTTGGCACGATTGTAGGAGACCTTAGCGAGCTGCTTGATGAACTTGTCGCACCGGGCCACGCCGATCTCCCGCAAGGCCAGGTGGTCGAAGGCGGGTGAGACGAGGGTGCGCATGTTGCGCTCGTAGAGGTTCCGGGTGGTGCGGGAGATCCGGTCCTCCAGGTCGATGTCCTCCAGCCAGTAGGACACTAGGTCGCTAAACAGGCTGTCCGGCGACAAGCTAGTGTCGCCGGGCTGGAACAGGTCCCGGTCGGCGATCTTGGCCTTCAGTGCCCGTTCGGCGGCCTTGGCGGTGGCGCCGCTGGCCTGCACCAGACGGGAGTGGCCGTCCCAGTCTCGGTAGCGGGTCCGCGCCGCAAATCGGCCGGACGGTAGCTTTCGGGTGGTGATGTCACCGAAGGTGCCGATGGTCAACCGTTGCCGGGGCATCTCAGCTCACCGCCGATCGGTGCGCCTGGGCTCGCTGGCGGGTTCGCGCTGTTGGGCGATCCAGTCCCGCACGTCGGAGATCGCGAATTTGAGGTGTTTGCCGAACCGGTAAGCGGTGGGGCCTTTGCCATGCACCCGCCAGTCGTAGACGGTGGAGATCGGGATGCCCAGGTAGGCGGCCAGCTCGTGGACGTCCATCAAGGGCTCCAAGCCCCAATCGTCGGTGGAAGAAGAGGTTGGGTTCTCGTTGTGAATGCTCATACCCAGAAGGTGTGCCGGGCGATCCCGGACATTCGGGAGGAACCGAAACCGACCTCAACGCCTCAGACGACAGGGCCGGCTGAACGGCGGAAATGGGCTGAAAGTGATGACGTAGTGATGACATAATCAAATCTCTTAACCAAAAAAGTCCCGGAAACCCTTGAGTTTCCGGGACATTTGGTCGGGCTGACAGGATTTGAACCTGCGACCCCCTGACCCCCAGTCAGGTGCGCTACCAAGCTGCGCTACAGCCCGCCGTTTCCCAGTGGATTCCCGAGGGCATCTACCGGAGACAACTGGACTAGCTTACCGCGTCGGGAGAGGGGTTGCGTTCACTTTTGGGGGTTGAGGAGAGGTTGACAACGGACGAGACCGTTTTAGTGTCTACCGGAGACAGGTCACCGGATCTCGACAAGCTCGATCAACGGGGCGGGGCACAGCGGGGACAGCGACGATTCCCTGCTCACACATAGGTTGTCCATAGGAACGGTGCGTAGCGTGACGCGAGGTCGTTCTCGGCCGCACCCACAACGAAGGAAGTTATGTCCCAGAAAAGCTCAGGCCCCCTGTCCAAGTTCAACCTCGCCCTGGCATTGCTGTGGCTGGTCGACGTGGCCGTGACCGTTGCGGGGTACCTGGTCCTCACTTCCTCGAACGCCACTCAGGCCGACTTCTACACGTCGCAGTCCTCCGACTACGTCGCGTACTTCACGGCCCAGTCCGGCAGCAACCTGGGCGCCACCTTGCTCGGTGCCGGCGTGATCGGCTTCATCATCACCCTCGCCGCGCACGCCGTGTCTTGGTCCATCAGCAGGAACGCCGTTGCCGTGGCGCCGGTGAACGCCACCGACGAGCCCGACTTCGACTTCGACGATGACACCGACTTCGACACCGAAGAGACCGCACCGGTGCAGGCCCGCGCTGCCGAGGCCGGTACCGTCACGGCCAGCACCACGGCCGCTCCCGCCGACCTCACCCCGGCGGCCTCCGTGCCGGCCGATGAGGCACCGACCACGGCCGTTCAGGCCAAAACCGGCACGGGCGACGAGCCCACCGACGAGCCCAAGACCGCTCGCTAACACCCCCGGCGCGCACGCGCACAGGGGAATGCCCGGGGGCGGTGCCCTAACCACCGCCCCCGGGCATATCTATGTTTGGGCCTCCCCCGCCCAAAAACCTACTGGGGAAGCGCGTCGAGGAGTTTCTCCACCTCGGCGTCGGACAGCACCGCCCACGGCGACCCGTCCGGGTCCGCGGCCGCGGCATCCGGGCTCTCACCCTGGTTCCACCACTTGCTCTCGTACGGCACACCGTCGAAGAGGATCAGGGCGCCCTTTTCGTAGATGGCGGTGCCGGCCCAGTCGGGGTAGGTGCCGGCGGGGAGGGTGGGCTTGGGGATCGGGGTCTCCCCCGGCATCACCGGGCCGATCAGCACCCACGGTGTCTCCCACTCGTTCAGCACCGGGTTGTCGGGCAGGTCGCCGCGGGTCCACCACTTGGTCTGGTACACGTTCTTGTGCCAGACCACCTTGGTGCCCTCGAGATAGGAGGAGTCCTCCGCCCAGATCGAGTACGGGCTGGTCGCCGGGTTGTCCACGACCGACTCGATGTCTTTGGCCTCGTCGGTGGTCACCGTCGCCGCCGCTTCGACCGGGCGACCGGTGAAGCCCTGGCCGAGCAGGTCCACGAACTTCGCGTCGCCCTGGTCGATGCCGCTGCAGGAGTCGGACACCCGGGTGACGTCGGCGTAGTTCGAGCCGCAGGTGGTGTCCCGGTTCAGCGACCACAGCGACATCCGGCCGATCTTCTGCTCCTGGGCGAAGGCGTTCAACGCGGTGGCGTCGTCGAGGCCGAAGACCTCCCCCGGCACGTCGTTCTGGCCCGCCATAGGGGTGATGCCGATCTTGCCCCACACGGTGGCATCCGTCAGTTCGGTGCCGGCCAGCGAATACAGCGTGCCGATCTGCCGGTGCGCGGCCGTGACGGCGCGAACGGATGCTTCGGCCATGGTCTCGTCGGCGTCCTTGCTGCTGCCGTAGTCCATGGTCATCAGGTTCACACCGGCCAGGTCCACGCCGCCGTCGAGCATGGCGGTGACCATGTTGGTGCCGTCTTCGGTGAGGCCGAAGGTGGCCACGGGCAGGGTCAGCCACACCGCGAGGTCGTCGCCGGCGGCGCGGCGGTCGGCCTGCAGCTCGGCGATCGCAGCGGCGCGGCGCTTGGCGCCGGCCGTGTCGGTGAGGTTGTCGCCCTCCAGGTCGAGGTCGATGGTGGTGACCTCGTACCGGTCGAGCACGCCGGCGTAGGCGGCCACGAGGGCCGTCTTGTCGGTGCACGCCGTGCCGAGCTCGGTGTTGAGCAGTCCCCCGAACGACACGACGACCTGGCCGCCGAGCTGCTTCACCCGGGCGAGCCGGCGGTCGAGGTCCAGCTCGTCCGACGCCTCGTCGAGGGTGTAATGGGTGCCCCAGGTGGGAGTGCAGGCGTCGTCGCTGGCGGCGACGATGAAGGAGAGCACCACGTCGCTGCCGGCCTGGGCGGTGGAGGCCTCGAAGTCGTAGGTGGGGGTGGCGGTCACGTCGACGTAGCCGGCGAACCAGGGGTTGTAGGCCTCGGCGGCCTGCGCCGAGCCCCACCACTGCAGGCCGAGATAGCCGCCGGTGGAGAGCGCCACGACCAGCACGACGCCGAGGAACACCCGCACCACCGACAGGCGGCGGCGCGGCTGGGCGACCCGGCCCGCGGTTTCGGGCGGTTCGGCCATCAGCGGCACGTCGGGTCCGGTCACGGAGTCGCTCATTTGAGGGCTCCCTGCTTGGTGCTCTTGGCCGCGGGCTGGCTCACGAACGGGCCGGTGATCACTTCCACGTCACTGGGCAGTTCGCCCACCGCGTGGCCGTGGTAGATCACAGCACGCCAGTCCAGCGCGGGTTCTGCCGGCTGCGGCAGCTCGGCGGTCGCGGCGGTGCTGCGGAGCGGGTCGCGCTCGACGAACATCCACTGGGTCAGACCCAGCACCACGTCCACGACCGAGTTCCACAGGCCGATGTAGGCAAGAATCGCGAAGCTGGCCAGCAGGGCGTTGAACCCGGCGAACGCGGCGTTGCCCCAGTTCTCGTTCGAGACATCCCGCCACAGGGTAAGTGCGGAGAACGCGACGATCAGGAACGGCACGACCACGAACATGATCGGCGAGGCGGTGCGGTTGCGCACCTTGGGGGTGCGGGCGAACGGGATCTTCTTGCTGGTGATCGCCTGCTCCAGCGACTTGAGCACCCCGGCGAGGTTCACCGGCAGCAGGATCAGGTTGAAGCCGTAGATGCGCAGGATGTCGCTGAACTTGTAGCCGCAGGAGCGCAGGTCGCTGCCCATGGCGAGGAAGTACGGCAGGGCGGCGAGGACCACGACCGGGCTGAGCAGCCGGCTGTCGTACGGGTAGGCGAGCAGGAAGATCAGGCCGAAGCTGGCCCAGGCGATGCTGCTCATGTAGTTCACCCGCAGCGCCAGTTCGATCAGGCTGATCGGGTGGCCCTGACGGCGGCGTTCGCGCAGCTGGCGCCACAGCTTGGGCAGGATCAGCAGCCCACCGTTGGCCCAGCGGCGGCGTTGCACGATCAGCGACCCGAAGTCGGGCGGGGTGGCGCTGTAGCTGAGCCGTTCGGGGTAGTTCACCAGCGACCAGCCGTGGGTGCCCAGGTCGATGCTCGACTCGGTGTCTTCGATCACGGTGCGGTCCTGCACGTAGCGGCGCACCTCGAAGCCGCCCACGGTTTCGACCTCGACGATGTCTTCGAGGGCCACCTTGCGGATCACCGCGTTGGCGCCCACCCAGAAGGTGGCGCCGTAGTGCGACATGCCCTGGTGCAGGATGTGCTGGATGTCGGTGGTGGCGCCGGCGAGCCGTTCGATGCGGGTGGGGGCGCCGCGGAACGAGGAGTACGGCGTCTGGGTGACGGCAACCCGGGCGTTGTCGGGCTGTTCGAGCAGGTAGACCAGGCGCAGGCAGTAGTCGCGCAGCAGCAGCGAGTCAGCGTCGAGGGTGAGCAGGTATTCGGAGTCCCGCACCACGAAGTCGGCGGGAGCGTCGTCGGCGACCGGGCGCAGGATGGTGCCGGCCGGTCCGGTCTCGCGCTGGAAGCGGCGGCCCATCAGGCCGATGTAGGCGTTGAGGTTCATCGCCTTGTTGGCGTCGTGCGACAGCGACATGTACAGCTTGCGTTCGAAGGTCTCCAGCTCGGCCGAGAAGGTCCAGACCAGGCGGCGGTGCAGTTCGAGCATCCGGGCGGCGGTGGGGGCGGTGCCCTCCTTGGCGGCGGCGCTGAGCGCGGCGCCGGTGAGGGACAGCTCGGCGGCGAGCCCGCCGAGCACCTGCTCCACGAAGAACGTGTCGACGTGGTCGTTGATGGTCTCGGCGGAGGCCATCGCCTGCAGCCAGCGGGCGGCCCACTGGTAGTTGTCGGCGAGGCGTTGCACGGCGCGGGTGGTGGGCTGGGGCACGGTGCCCAGCTCCAGCTCGCAGATCAGCAGCTCCTCGGTGAACCGGGCCCGCGGTTCGGCCAGGGCCAGTTCGATGTCCCGGGCGATGCTGCGGGAGGTCTGCAGCTGCGCGGCCACCACCGGGTCGGTGGGGTGCGGCGGGTCATCCAGCAGCAGCACGATGCGCAGGTCGGGGTACTCCTGCAGCGCCGCCGACCAGAGGGTGGCCCGCACAACACCGGGTTCCTCGCTGTAGGAAGGCACCAGCACCGTGAGGGAGCCCTGGTGGGTGGCGAAGTGGCTGTCCAGTTCGGCGCGGGGCACCCGCACGTGGTCGCGGAAGCGTTGCAGCGCACCCTGCCGGGCGATGAGGTACATCAGCGCGGAGAAGCTGAGGAACGTCACCACGATCACGTAGGACACCGCTTCGGTGGTGAACCGGAAGCTCTCGGTGCCGTTGTTGAGGAACTGGCGCAGGATCGTGTAGATGATGTACGCGACCCAGGCCAGGGCGGTGGCGAGGATGGCCAGGCGTCCCCAGGTGATCTTGGAATCGCTGGGAATGTCGTGCACGGTGGGGAGCGGTTGGGTGCTGCGTTCGGCACCGAATTGGCGTTTGCGGGCAGGCGAAGCTAGGTACTTCGAAGGCACAGTGACTACATCCTTGGAATAGGGCCAGGGATCTCGCTGGATCAACGGTCGAGAGTTTCGGGTTCTCGTAAGGACCAGGTATCAACGAAATGCAGAGACACGGAAATGTCGGAAGGGCTACGTGAGGCGCTCAGGGCCGCTCTAGGCAGCGGACGGCTGAGGTGAAACTGGAGGGGTGGTAGCGCACCGGTCGGGTGGTGCGACGGCTATCTGGCGGTATCACTGGGGCGGGTATCCCACGGGCTTCGGGGCCGGCGGGTACTGCGGATGCTGCGGATGCTGGGTGGGCCTGAGCCCGAAGGAGCCGGGTCACGTCGAGGTGGAGCACTGCAATGTGGATCACGAGCCGGGTGAGGATCGTTGACGTGTCGGTGCCGGTAGAGCCGGGTGGAATCTGCCAGCAGGAAAAATCTAAAACAATCTCGCCGTCGAGTGAAGACCCTCGGATGGGGGTACCTTCAACCTCTAGTTGGGGGTTGAAAACGCACTTCCGCGCCAGCACTGGGATCGGCCGGTTCGGCCTGCACTGCCCTTATGGGGCCCTTGAGCGAATCTTGCGGCAACCTTGCGGCACGAGGTAGCGTTTCGACACAAAAAAACCGTATGCCGGCATCCGAAGATGGCGGCATACGGCTTCTCGAGACGGCCGGTGGAACCGGCGGTCGGGTTAGCGCTTGCGCTTCTCGCGCACTCGCATGCTGATGTTGATCGGGCTGCCGGCGAAGCCGTAGACCTCGCGCAGGCGGCGCTGGATGAACCGGCGGTAGCCCGGGTCGAGGAACCCGGTGGTGAAGATCACGAAGGTCGGCGGGCGGCTGGAGGCCTGGGTGCCGAACAGGATGCGCGGCTGCTTGCCGCTGCGCACGGGGTGCGGGTGCTCCGCGGCCAGCTCGGCGAGGAACGCGTTGAACTTGCCGGTGGCGACGCGGGTGTCCCACGACTCGAGCGCGAGCTCGAGGGCCGGAACCAGCTTCTCCATGTGGCGGCCGGTCTTGGCCGAGATGTTCACGCGCGGGGCCCAGGCCACGTGGGCCAGGTCCTGCTCGATCTCACGTTCCAGGTAACGGCGACGGTCGTCGTCGATCTGGTCCCACTTGTTGAACGCGAGCACCAGCGCACGGCCGGACTCGAGCACCAGGTCGATGACGCGTACGTCCTGCTCGCTGATGACCTCGGTCACGTCGATGAGCACAACGGCCACTTCGGCCTTTTCCAGCGCGGCGCTGGTACGGAGCGACGCGTAGAAGTCGGCGCCCTGGGACAGGTGCACCCGACGGCGGATGCCGGCGGTGTCGACGAAGCGCCAGACCTTGCCGCCGAGCTCAACCTGCTCGTCGACCGGGTCGCGGGTGGTGCCGGCGAGCGAGTTGACAACAACCCGCTCTTCGCCGACGACCTTGTTCAGCAGGCTGGACTTGCCCACGTTCGGGCGGCCCAGGATGGCGACGCGGCGGGGGCCGCCGACTTCCTGCTTGGCGACGTTGGAGATCTCGGGGAGTTCTTCGAGGATCGCGTCGAGCAGGTCGGCGACGCCGCGACCGTGCAGCGCGGAGACCGGCCAGGGCTGGCCGAGGCCGAGCGCCCACAGGCTGGCCGCTTCGGGCTCCTGACGGATGTCGTCGACCTTGTTGGCGATGAGGAAGACGGGCTTGCCGCTGCGGCGGAGCAGCTTGACGACGGCCTCGTCGGTGGAGGTGGGGCCGACGTTGGAGTCGACGACGAACATGACGACGTCGCACAGCTCGATGGCCAGCTCGGCCTGCATGGCGACGGACGCGTCGATGCCCTTGGCGTCGGGCTCCCAGCCGCCGGTGTCGACGAGGCTGAAGCGGCGTTCGTGCCATTCGCCCTTGTAGGTGACCCGGTCACGGGTCACACCGGGGGTGTCCTCCACGACGGCCTCACGGCGGCCGAGGATGCGGTTCACGAGCGCGGACTTGCCCACGTTGGGGCGGCCGACGATCGCGATGACCGGCAGGGCCGGCAGGTACTGGATCGCGTCGGGGTCCTCGGAGACGTGGTCGAGTACGTCGAAGTCCTCGTCATCGAGGTCGTATTCGTTCAGGCCGGTGCGCAGCGCGGTAGCGCGCTGGGTGATCAGGGCGTCGTCCTCGTCGAGGTCGGTCAGGCGCGAAGCGATTTCCGGGTCGAGTTCGGGGATCGTCGTGTCGTCGAATTGATTAGTCATGCGAGTTCCTCGCGGTATTGATGACCTCTACAACCGCGTCAATGGTCTGGTCGAAGTCGAGATGGGTGGAGTCGACGGTGGTCACACCGTCTGCGGCGCTCATGAATTCCACTACCTGGGAGTCGGCGCGATCCCTCGATCGCAGCTGTTCCGCCACGGTGTGGGCCGATTGGGTTGATATTTCCGCAGAGCGCCTAGCCATTCTAGCCTCTTCGGTTGCTGTGAGTAGAATGCGGACCTCTGCTTCGGGTGCCACGACGGTGGTGATGTCGCGGCCCTCGACCACCACACCGGGCTGCGGAACACCCCGGGCGATGCTGCGGAACAGCTCGGTGAGGTGGGTGCGCACCGCGGGGACCCGCGCGATCGCGCTGACCGCGGCGGAGATGGCCGGCTCCCGGATGGCGTCAGTGACGTCGCTCTCCCCCACCCGCACGAAGTAGGCATCCGGTTCGGTGCCGATCGTGTAGTCGAAGCTGGGCAGCAGCGCCGTGACGGCGTCGGCGTTCTGCGGGTCGACCTCCTGGTCGATGACCAGCCAGGCCAGGGCGCGGTACGCGGCGCCGGTGTCGAGGTAGCCGTAGCCGAGCTTGCGGGCCACGGCACGGCTGACGCTGGACTTGCCGCTGCCGGCAGGCCCGTCGATGGCAACGAACAGGGGGTAGGAGTGCTTGCTCAAACGTCTAACCGACAATCCGCCAGCCGCGGGCGGCCAGCTCAGTGGTGAGGCGGCTGACCGCCTCGGGGAGGATGCTGATCTCGGCGAGCCCGATCTGGGCTCCCGGGGAATGCTCGAGGCGCAGGTCCTCGAGGTTGACGCCCACGTCGCCGATCTCGTTGAAGAGGCGGGCGAGCTGGCCGGGGGTGTCGTCCACCATCACGGTGAGGCTGGCGTAGCGGCGGTCCTGGCCGTGCTTGCCGGGCAGCCGGGCCACACCGGTGTTGCCGCCGGCGATCTCCTCGGCCACCTGGCGGCGGGCGCCGGGGGCGGTGGGGTCGGCGAGGGCGTCGATGAACCGGTCCAGGTCGTCGCGGAGTGCCAGCAGGATCTCCCGCACCGGTTCCGGGTTGGCGCCGAGGATCTGCACCCACAGTTCCGGGTCGCTCGCGGCGACGCGGGTCACGTCGCGCAGGCCCTGGCCGGCGAGGTTGAGCGCGGAGGCGGGCGCGTCGGTGAGGCGGCGGGCCATCAGGGTCGACACGACCTGCGGCACGTGGGAGACCAGGGCGACGCCCTTGTCGTGCTCCTCCGGGGTCATCTCCACCAGGGTGGCGCCGAGGTCGAGGATCAGGTCGTCGATCGCGGTGGCGCGCTGGTAGCTGATGTCGTCGTGCGCGGCGACCACCCAGGGCCGGCCGATGAACAGGTCGGCGCGGCCGGCGAGCGGTCCGCCGCGTTCCCGGCCGGCCAGCGGGTGCGAGCCGATGTAGCGGGACACGTCGGCGCCGCGCGCGCGCAGCTCGGTGAGCGGGGCCAGCTTGACGCTGGCCACATCCGTCACGATCGCGTCGGGGAAGGCCTCGAGTTCGCGGGCGACGATGTCGGCGGTGACGTCCGGCGGCACGCACACCACGATCAGCTGCGGGGCGTCACCGGGGGTGGCGGCGCGGCCGGCGCCGTAGTCGATGGCCAGCGACAGGTTGGTCGGCGACGCGTCGGCGAGGATGACGTCGAGGCCCCGGGCGGTGAGGCCCAGGCCGATGCTGGTTCCCAGGAGCCCGGCGCCGACAACACGCACCGGCCCGATCAGGCGAGACTCGACCACGTTCGGCTCCAAACTTGCGCGGTTGACAGGGGTGAAACGGATGCTGCGGGTTACTTCTGAACTTCGGCGCGGGACACCGTGAGCAGCTGACCGAGTTCCACCTTAGTGAGGTCGCGCACCGCGCCGGCCCGGAGGGTGCCCAGCTGCAGCGGCCCGAACTGGCGGCGCACCAGGTCCACGACGGGGTGGCCGACGGCGTCGAGCATCCGGCGCACGATGCGGTTGCGTCCGGAGTGCAGGGTCAGCTCCACCAGGGTGAAGCCGTCGCCGGGAGGGCTGGTCAGGATGCGGGCCTTGTCGGCGGCGATGGGGCCGTCCTCCAGCTCGATGCCGCTCTGCAGCTTGCCGATGGTCTGCGCCGAGACGCGGCCCTCGACCTTGGCGATGTAGGTCTTGGCGACGCCGAAGGAGGGGTGCGCGAGCACGTGGGCGAGGTCACCGTCGTTGGTGAGGATCAGCAGGCCGCTGGTGGCGGCGTCGAGGCGGCCCACGTTGAACAGGCGTTCCTCGTAGCCGTCGGTGAACTGGCGCAGGTCGGGCCGGCCGCTTTCGTCCTGCATGGAGGAGACCACGCCGACGGGCTTGTTCAGCATCACGTAGCGGCGGCTGGTGTCCAGCTGCACGGCGATGTTGTCCACGGCGATCTTGTCGGTTTCGGGGTGCACGCGGCGGCCGAGTTCGGTGACGACCTTGCCGTTGACCCGCACCCGGCCCGAGCTGATCATCTCTTCGCTGACCCGGCGGGAGGCGACACCCGCGGCGGAGAGCACCTTCTGCAAGCGGATGCCGTCGACGGCGGCTTCGGGGTTCGTGGCGAAGTCCGGGTTGGTGCTGCTGGTGTCGGTGTAGCCGTCGTGGTGGTCGGTCATGGTAGATCCTCGAATCCGTTCGCACCGTCGGCGAGCAACGGCGAAATTAGTGGCAACTCGTCGAGCGAGTTGATTCCCAGCTGCACAAGCAGCAGGTCGGTGGTGGCGTAATTGATCGCGCCGGTCTCGCTATCGGTGAAGGCCTCGGTGATCAATCCGCGGCCCAGGAGGGTGCGCACGACCGAGTCGACGTTAACGGCCCTAATCGAGGCTACCGCGCCGCGGCTGATCGGTTGCTTGTAAGCGATCACCGCGAGGGTTTCCAGGGCTGCCTGCGAGAGCCGGCTGGGGTTCTGCGTGTAGACGAAATCCGCCACCACCGGGTCGTGTTCGGCGCGCACGTAGATGCGCCAGCCACCGGCCACCTCGCGCAGTTCGAAACCGCGCCGCACGGTGCCGTGCACCCCGTCGAAGTCGGCGACGAGCCGCAGGATGGCCTCGCGCACGTCCACCAGCGGATGCCCGACCGCGGTGGCCAGGTGCACCAGGCTCTGCGGCTCATCCGCCACCATCAAAATCGCCTCGAGCCGCCGCTCAATCGCCACCGCTCCCCCGCCGCCGGTCGAGCCCCCTTCGCTGGTCGAGCCCCCTTCGCTGGTCGAGCCCCCTTCGCTGGTCGAGCCCCCTTCGCCGGTCGAGCTTGTCGAGACCCCGTGACCCTGCCCGTCGGTCGCGACCACCTCCTCGAACTCCACATCAACATCCGTCGTACCGGCATCAGGCGTCATAGTCGGCTCCCAGGTTCGCAAGACTGTCATCCGACCAGCCGTCGGCGTCCCAGTGCAAACTGAGCTCGCCCAACGGTTCCAGCTGGTCAAAGGTGAGGGCGCCGTGCCGGTACAGCTCCAGCACGGCAAGAAAACGGGCGATCACGAGCCCCTTCGCGGCGCAGTCCACGATCAACTCCCGAAACGTCAGGCTCGAGTTGGCGCGCAGCATCGCCACCACGATGGCCGCTTGTTCCCGGATGCTCACCAGCGGCGCGTGCAGATGCTCCAGCCCCACGGTGGGCAGCTCCCTCGGCGTGAGGGCCAGGGCGGCCAACGCGCCGAAGTCGCCCAGTGACAACGTCCAGACCAGTTCGGGTGTTGTGGTGCGGTACTTCTCCTCCAGCCGCACCGAGCGCACGTGCCGGGTGGCCTCGTGGTCGAGGTGCTCGAGAAACCACGCCGACGCGGTCTTGAACGCCCGGTACTGCAGCAGCCGGGCGAAGAGCAGGTCGCGGGCCTCGAGCAGCGCCACGTCCTCGGCATCCACCAGCTCGCCCTGCGGCAGCAGGCCCACCAGCTTGAGGTCGAGCAGCGTTGCCGCCACGACCAGGAACTCGGTGGCCTGGTCGAGCTCCTCCGCGGCATCCAGCCCGCGCAGGTAGGAGATGAACTCGTCGGTGACCCGGCTCAACGAGATCTCGGTGATGTCGAGTTCGTGCTTACCGATCAGCGAGAGCAGCAGGTCGAACGGTCCCTCGAAGTTCTGCAGCGCCACGGAGAAGCCCGGCGCCGTGGTGCCGGCGTCGTCGACACCGGCCGTGCCGGTTTGGGCCGTGGCGGTGGTCGCCAGGGCGGAGGCCGGAGCGGCCGAAAGCCGCTTAGGCGACCGCGCCACGCTGGATCAGTTCCCGCGCCGCCTGCTTGTAGGCCTTGGCGGCGGCGTGCTCCGGAGCGAACTCGGTGATCGGCACCCCCGCGACACTGGCATCCGGGAACTTGACGGTACGGCCGATGACGGTGTCGAGCACCCGGTCGCCGAACGCGTCGACGACCCTCTCGAGCACCTCACGGGAGTGCAGGGTGCGGGAGTCGTACATGGTGGCCAGGATGCCGTCGAGTTCGATGGCCGGGTTGAGCCGGTCGCGCACCTTGTCGATGGTTTCGATGAGCAGGGCCACACCGCGCAGGGCGAAGAACTCGCACTCCAGCGGGATGAGCACGCCGTGGCTGGCGGTGAGCGCGTTCACGGTGAGGATGCCCAGCGACGGCTGGCAGTCGATGAGGATCACGTCGTAGTCGTTGGAGACCTTGCGCAGCACCCGGGCCAGGATCTGCTCGCGGGCGACCTCGTTGACGAGGTGCACCTCCGCGGCGGAGAGGTCGATGTTGGCGGGGATGATGTCCAGGCCCTCCACCGAGGTCTGCTGGATGGCCTCGTGCGGGTCCTTGGAGCCGCTCAGGAGCAGGTCGTAGATGGTGGTGACGTCGTGGGTGGGCACGCCGAGACCGGCCGACAGGGCACCCTGCGGGTCGAAGTCGATGGCGAGCACGCGGCGGCCGTAGCCGGCCAGAGCGGCACCCAGGTTGATGGTGGTCGTCGTCTTGCCGACGCCGCCCTTCTGGTTGCACAGCGAGACGATGCGCGCCGGGCCGTGGCTCTTCAGCGGTGCGGGCTCGTCAAACACCTGGATGGGGCGGCCGGTCGCACCGGTCGGCAGCTCTTCGAGTCCGGGAAGCTGCGTCCGGCTATCCGTCTTACGCGCCACTGGGCTGTCCTCGATCCGTCATGCAGTTCACTTGGTCGATTGTACCGAGCCGCCACGCCCGCCCCCGCCAAGATCCCCGGTGTGCCGTCACCTGCCCCGCCATCCCGCCACCGCCGCCCGCGGCCATCCGCCTCGCCCGCCCCGACCTCGAACTGTTGCCCGTGCGGACAATTGCGCCCGGTGCGCCGGGACCATTTGTCCGCTTCGGCAACAGTTGCGGCGCTGCGGCGGCGCGGTCAGCCGGCCTTCTTGTCGTCGGTGCCGCGGCGCACCCGCACCACGGTCTCCCAGCCGGCCACGATCACGAGCACCACGGTGGTCACCGCGCCCAGCTGCAGCGGGGTGAGCACGAACGCGGCCGCGAACGCGACCAGCAGCGCCCCGATGCCCACCAGGTACGACACGAGCAGCTCCCGGGCCACCACCAGCCGGAACAGCAGCATCCCCAGCACGTAGAGCAGCGGACCGCCCACCAGCACCACCGCGGTCGACAGGGTCATCTGGGCGTGCGGATGCGAGAGCACCTCCTTGTCGGCCACCGAGGTGAGCACGATGCCGGCGATGATCACCGCGTGCACGTAGGTGTAGGCGAGCCGGGCGATCCGGCCGGGCTCCGCGGCGGCGGCGATGGCCTTGGCGCCGGCGCGTTCGCTGTGATCGAAGTACAGCCACCACATCGCCACGCTCGCGCCGAATGCGAGCAGCATGCCCAGGATGCTCTCCGCCGACGATTCCTTGTCGACAAACGCGAACCCGGTCACCAGCAGCGATTCGCCCAGGGCGATGATCACGAACAGGGCGCTGCGCTCGGCGATGTGCGGGCCGGACAGGTCCCAGCGGTCGATGCCGGCGGCGCCGAGGCCCGGTACCCGGAAGCCCAGGCCGGCGGAGAGGTACTCGATGGCCAGGGCGATCAGCCAGAGCGGCAGCCGGTACTGCAGCGGCAACAGGGCGCCCACGACCCAGAACACGCTGGAGAGGGCCAGCCAGGCCAGGATGCGCACGAAGGTGCGCCGCAGTTCGGCGTCGTGCCGGGCCACGGCGAGCAGCATGAAGATCGTGCGGCCCAGTTGCAGCACGGAGTAGGCCAGCGCGAAGACGATGCCGCGGTCGCCGAACGATTCGTAGATCGATACGCTCACCACGAAGCCCACCAGCGACAGCGCGAGCACCACCCCGCGCACGGGCAGCTTGGCCGGGTCGAGCCAGTTGGTCACCCCGGTCGTGTACACCCACAGCCACCAGAGCGCGAGCACCAGCATCGCCGACTCGAGCGCGCCGGTCCAGGACTGGTTCTCGTAGAGGTAGCGGGAGAGCTGGGTGAGCGCGAAGACGAAGATCAGGTCGAAGAACAGCTCAACGTAGGTGACCCGGTCGGCGCTCTCGGAGTCGTCGGGGCGCAGCAGATTGCGGCGGATGCCGAAGCGGCCGGCCGGCGACGGTGCGGGCGGTGGCGTAGAGGTGCGGGTCACTCCCCCATTGTCGTCGAGCTTGCCCGCGGAACGCACCCCTTCCGTTGGTCGAGCTTGTCGAGACCCGGTGACCCGGTGACCCGGTGACCCGACCCTGGGGCGCTCGGCCGGCAACTGTTACCCGTGCGGACAAAAGGTCCCGGTGTGCCGGGACCATTTGTCCGCAACGGGTGCAGTTGCGCACGGATGCCCACGCGGGCGGCTCAGCGGTCAGCGGGCGCGGGGGTGCGCGGTGGTGTACATGTCGCGCAGGGTGTCGATGGTGACCAGGGTGTAGATCTGGGTCGTGGCCACCGAGGAGTGGCCGAGCAGCTCCTGCACCACCCGCACGTCGGCGCCGCCGGAGAGCAGGTGGGTGGCGAAGGAGTGCCGCAGCGTGTGCGGCGACACCTCGATGCCCAGCTCCGCACGTTCGGCGGCGGCCCGGATGATCAACCACGCATTCTGCCGGCTCACCCGGTGCCCGCGCACGCCGAGGAACAGCGCCGGGGTGGCCTTCCCCCGGCCCGACAGCAACGGCCGGGCCCGCACCAGGTACGCGTCCACGGCGGCGCGGGCGAAGCTGCCCACCGGAACGATGCGCTGCTTGTTGCCCTTGCCGGTGAGCCGCACGACGTCGCCCTCGAGCATGTCGTCCACGTTGAGGTTCACCACCTCGCTCACCCGCGCCCCGGTGGCGTAGAGCAGCTCGAGCAGCGCCTTGTCGCGCAGCTGCGGCAGCGCCTCGCCGTCGGTGGCGGCCAGCAGCTGGTTCACCTGCTCGATCGAGATGGCCTTGGGCAGCCGGAGGCCCAGCTTGGGCGGCTTGGTCTCGTGCGCCACATCGGTGTCCACGAGGGATTCCTCGAGCAGGAACCGGTGAAAGCCCCGCACCGTGGAGAGAATGCGCGCGATCGACGCCGCGGTCAACGGGGACTCCGCCCGGCTGCCGAGGTGCTGCACAAACGCGCTCACCTGCGGCGCGGTGACGGTGCGCAGGTCGGTGATGTCGGCATCCGCCAGCCAGCCGGCGTAGATCACCAGGTCGCGCCGGTAGGCGGCGACGGTGTTGGCCGACAGCCCGCGTTCAATCGAGACGTGCCGCAGATACGAGTGCACGGCCTCCTCGACGAACGCGGGGCCGGTCACACCGTGTGGTCCCAGTTCGACGGATGCCGCGGCCACGGCAGGTCCGCCGGCCCCAGCGAAGCCCAGCCGCGGGCGCGGGAGGCGGCGGCGGCCAGCACACCCACGACGAGCGACGGGTTCTGCACCTTGCGGGCGAGGATCGCGTCGATGCAGTCGTCCAGGGACACCCAGCGGGTGATCATGTCGGCTTCTTCATCGGTGCGGTCGAACACCTCGGTGGCCGGCGAGAGGCCGCGGGCCAGGTAGATGCGGATGACCTCGTTGCTGCCGCCCGGGGACGTGTAGAACTCGGTCAGCACGTTCCACTCGGATGCGACGACGTCGGTTTCCTCGGCCAGCTCCCGCTGCGCGCCGATGTAGGCGTGTTCGCCGTCCACGTCGAGCAGCCCTGCGGGCAGTTCCCATTCACGCATCCGTACCGGGTGCCGGTACTGCTGGATCAGCAGCACCCGGTCCTGGTCGTCGAGGGCGAGCACCGCGACGGCGCCGGGGTGGTCGACGTAGTCGCGCACGATCTCGGCACCGTTGTAGTCGAAGGCGTCCTGGCGCACATCCCAGACGTAGCCCTCCATGCGAAGGGCGCTGGAGTTCAGCGGCGTCTGCGCCGGCTCATCCTCGATCGGCGCCAGCAGGGCATCCGCGTCGGCGCGAGCGCCGAGCGGGTTCACGGCTGCCGCGTCGGCGAGAACGGGATCAGACATCTTCCTTGACCTCGAACAGGCGGCTGGCCTGCTGGCGGTCCAGGGCCGCACCGATCAGGCCGCGGAACAGCGGGTGTGCGTGGCTGGGGCGTGAGCGCAGTTCGGGGTGGGCCTGGGTGCCCACGTAGAACGGGTGCTCGGCGCGGGGCAGCTCCACGTACTCGACGAGGTGGCCGTCGGGCGAGGTGCCGGAGAACCACAGGCCGGCGTCGGCGATCTGCTGGCGGTAGTTGTTGTTCACCTCGTAGCGGTGACGGTGACGCTCGGATGCGACGGGGGCGCCGTAGAGCTCCTCCACGATCGAGCCCGATGCGAGATTGGCCGGGTACAGGCCGAGGCGCATGGTGCCGCCCAGGTCGCCGCCGGCGATGATCTCGACCTGCTCTTCCATGGTTGCGATCACGGGGAATTCGGTCTCCGGGTCGAACTCGCTCGACGAGGCGCCTTCGAGGCCGGCCTTGTTGCGGGCGTATTCGATGACCATGCACTGCAGGCCGAGGCACAGGCCGAGCACCGGGATGGCGTTTTCGCGGGCGAACTTGAGGGCGCCGAGCTTGCCCTCGATGCCGCGCACGCCGAAGCCGCCGGGGACACAGATGCCGTCGAGCTCGCTGAGCATCGCGGCGGCGCCCTCGGGGGTTTCGCAGGTGTCGGAGGCGATCCACTCGATCTTCACCTTGGTCTGCTGGGCGAAGCCGCCGGCGCGCAGCGCCTCGGTCACCGAGAGGTACGCGTCGGGCAGGTCGATGTACTTGCCGACCAGGCCGATGGTGACCTCGTGCTTGGGCTCGCGCACGGCGTCGAGCACCCTCTGCCAAGCGGTCCAGTCCACGTCCTTCACCGGCAGGCCGAGCGCGTCGGTGATGTACTTGTCCAAACCCTGCTCGTGCAGCACGGCGGGGATCTCGTAGATGCTGGGCACGTCTTTGCAGTTCACGACGGCGTCTTCGTCCACGTCGCACATGAGCGCGATCTTGCGCTTGTTCGACTCGGAGACGGGCCGGTCGCTGCGGAGCACGAGTGCGTCCGGCTGGATGCCCAGCGAGCGCAACGCGGCAACGGAGTGCTGGGTGGGCTTGGTCTTCTGCTCGCCGGAGGCGGCCATGAACGGCACCAGGGAGACGTGCACGAAGAAGACGTTCTTGCGGCCGAGCTCGTGGCGCACCTGGCGTGCGGCCTCGATGAACGGCTGCGACTCGATGTCGCCGACGGTGCCGCCGACCTCGGTGATGATGACATCGGGGCGGGGCTCGTCGCTGGCCTGCAGCCGCATCCGCCGCTTGATCTCGTCGGTGATGTGCGGGATGACCTGCACGGTGTCGCCGAGGTATTCGCCGCGGCGTTCGCGGGCGATGACCTGCGAGTAGACCTGACCGGTGGTGACGTTGGCCGCCTGGGTGAGGTTGATGTCGAGGAAGCGCTCGTAGTGGCCGATGTCGAGGTCGGTTTCGGAGCCGTCGTCGGTGACGAAGACTTCGCCGTGCTGGAACGGGTTCATCGTTCCAGGATCGACGTTGAGGTAGGGGTCGAGTTTCTGCATCACAACGCGCAGTCCGCGAGCAGTGAGCAGGTTGCCGAGGCTTGCCGCCGTCAGGCCTTTACCCAATGAAGAAACGACACCACCGGTCACAAAAATGTGCTTCGTAATGTCGTTTGATTTGTCCGCGTTTATATTGTTCACCACGGGCTTCGATCCTATCACCTAGTGTGGGCCTCTCCGTTGGAGCTGGTTGAGTGGGCAAGTTCGATGAGCTCGCGCGCGTGCTCGAGGCCGCTGGCGGAGTCGGGCAGGCCGGAGAGCAGGCGGGCCATCTCGGCGGCCCTGTCGTCGCCGGTGAGCTGGCGCACACTGCTTGCGGTGACCGATCCGTGGCTGTCCTTGACGACGCTGAGGTGGTTGCCGGCGAAGGCCGCCACCTGGGCGAGGTGGGTGACCACGATCACCTGCGCGGTTTCGGCGAGCCGGGCGAGTCGTCGGCCGATCTCGATCGCGGCCGCTCCGCCCACGCCGGCGTCGACCTCGTCGAAGACGAAGGTGGGCACGGGGTCGGTGGCGTTGATGACGACCTCGATGGCCAGCATCACCCGCGACAGTTCGCCGCCGGATGCGCCGCGCGCCAACGCGCGCGGCTCGGCGCCGGCGTGGGGCTGCAGCATGATCCGCACCAGGTCGAGGCCGGTGACCGAGACCTCGTCGAGCCGGTCGATCTCCACCACCAGGCGGGCGTCCGGCATGGCCAGCGCGGCCAGTTCGGTGGTGACGGCGGTGCCGAGCGCGGCGGCCGCGGCGGTGCGGATGCCGGTGAGCGCCTCGGCGAGGCGCTGCACGAGGTCCCGGTCGGCGACGGTGTCGGCGCGCAGGGCGTCGATCCGGTCGGAGTCGCTGTCCAGCTCGAGCAGCCGGCTGCTGCCGGTGTCGAGGAAGTCGATGGCCTCGTCCAGGCCGCCGACGAACTTGCGGGAGAGCACGCTCAGTTCGGCGCGGCGGTCCTGCACCACTTCGAGTTCCCTGGCACCGTCGGCGTCCAGGCCGGCGAGGTAGCTGGAGAGCTGCGCGGCGATGTCGGCGACGAGGAACCCGGCGTTGGCGAGGGCCTCGGCCAGCGGAGGCAGGGTCGGGTCGTGTTCGGCGGCGCGTTCCAGTTGGCGGCGGGCGGAGTCGAGCAGGGCGACGACGTCGGGAGACTCGTCGCCGGATTCCTCGGCCGAGAGCAGTTCCCGCGACGAGGCGGCGGCGAGCCGGAGTTCTTCGAGGTTGCCGAGCCGTTCGGCGCGGCTGGTGAGTTCGTCGTCTTCGCCGCGCTGCGGGGCGGCGAGTTCGATCTCGGCGATGCGCAGGCGCAGGTCCTCGGCTTCCCGGGCCCGGCGGTCCTGCTCGGCGATGAGCAGGTCGAGTTCGGCCTGGTTGGCGTGCCAACGGTGGTAGACGTGCTGGAAGGCGGTGAGGGCCTCGGTGAGGTCGCTGCCGGCGAAGCGGTCCAGCGCCTCGCGCTGGGCGGCGGTGGAGCGCAGGCGCACCTGGTCGGACTGGCCGTGCACCACGACGAGGTCACCGCCGAGGTCGCCGAGCACCCCGGCGGGGGCGCTGCGGCCGCCGACGACGGCGCGGCTGCGACCCTCGGCCGAGACCGAGCGGCTGAGCAGCAGTTCCGGGCCGTCCAGGTCTCCCCCGGCGTCCCGCACCCGCTGGGCGACGGCGCCGTCGGGTGCGATCAGCCAGCGGCCTTCCACCCAGCTCTGCGGTTGGCCGGCCCGCACGGTGCCCGGGTCGGCGCGTTCGCCCAGCAGCAGGCCGAGCGCGGTGACGACCATGGTCTTGCCCGCGCCGGTCTCGCCGGTGATGGCGGTGAAGCCGGGTCCGAGCGGCAGGGTGGCTTCCTTGATCACGCCGAGGTCCCGGATGACGAGTTCTTCGATCATGCGGTCATCACTCGCGTCCGACCGGGCCGCGCCAGCCCGTGATGGGCAGGTTGAACTTGTTCACCAGCCGGTCGGTGAACGGTCCGCTGTGCAGCCGGGCCAGGCGCACCGGAACCGGTGAGCGTCGCACGATGACGCGGGCGCCCGGCGGCAGGTCGGAGACCCGGCGCCCGTCGGCGCAGAGCACCGCGGAGCTGTCGCCGCGGGCAAGGATCTCCACGGCGAGGGAGGAGTCCGGGCCGACCACCAGGGGCCGGGCGAACAGGGCGTGGGCGCTCAGCGGCACGAGCAGCAGGGCGTCCAGGCTCGGCCAGACGATGGGTCCGCCGGCGGAGAACGAATAGGCGGTCGACCCGGTGGGGGTGGACAGCACCACCCCGTCGCAGCCGAAGGCGGAGAGCGGGCGGCCGTCGACCTCGATGATGACCTCGATCATCCGTTGCCGGCTGGCCTTTTCGACGGTGGCCTCGTTGAGCGCCCAGGTTTCGTAGACCACTTCGTGGTCCACCTTCACCCGCACCGAGAGCGTCATGCGCTCTTCCACGAGGTAGTCGCGCAGCAGGGCGCGTCGCACGGCCTCGCCGAGGTCGTCGCGTTCGCTTTCGGCGAGGAAGCCCACGTGGCCCAGGTTGATGCCGAGCAGCGGGGCGGAGCAGCCGCGCACGATCTCGGCGGCGCGCAGGATGGTGCCGTCGCCGCCGAGCACGATCACGAGTTCGAGGTCGGTGGCCTGCACGGTTTCACCGAGCACGGCGGTGCTGCCGTTCAGCTGCGGGCAGGACGCGAGCAGGTCGGCGCGTTCGTCGGCGGCCAGCACCGGCACGGCGCCGGCGGCGATCAGCTGTTCACAGACCGTGGCCGCGGCCTCGAGCGAGTCCTGGCGGCCGGTGTGTGCCACGACGAGGATGTGCCTGGGTGTTGCGGTCATGCTCGTCACGCTCCCACCAGGATGGTTATCCGATCGATCCATTCTGTCGGATTGGTGCCGGTTCCACGCTTCAGCCACACGAGATATTCGTGGTTGCCCGCGGCGCCGGCGATCGGCGACGCGATCAGACCGTTCACGCCCAGCCCCAGATCCCAGGCGGCCCAGAGCACACCCGACACGGCGTCGGCGCGGAGGCCGGCGTCGTGCACGACGCCCTCCCGGATGCCGCCGCGACCGACCTCGAACTGCGGTTTGATCAGCAGCACGAAGTCGGCGTCCTCGGCGACGGTGGCCACCAGGGCCGGCAGCACCGTGGTGAGGGAGATGAAGGAGAGGTCGCCGACGACGAGGTCGGGGCGTTCGGTGATGCCGGAGGCGCCCGCGATGGACTCAGCGGTGGCGTAGCGCAGGTTGAAGCCCTCAACCAGCGTCACCCGAGGGTCGGCTTTGATGGTCGGCGAGAGCTGGCCGTGGCCCACGTCGACGGCGATGATCCGGCCGACGCCGCGTTCGAGCAGTACCTGGCTGAAACCGCCGGTGGAGGCGCCGGCATCCATTGCGGTGCGGCCGGTGATGGGCAGGTCGAACGCGTCGAGCGCGGCCACGAGCTTGTGCGCGCCGCGGCTCACGTAGTGGTCGGTGGGGGCCACGGCGATGACCTGGTTGGGGCGTACCTTGGCGGATGCCTTGACCACGGCGGTGCCGTCCACGGTGACCAGGCCCTCGGCGATGAGTCGGGCGGCCACGGTGCGGGAGCGCACCAGCCCGCGGTCGGACAGCGCGGAGTCCAGGCGCTGCTCCCCCGTCGGTGAGACCACGGGTTCAGCGGCGGGCGCCGGCGGCGTGCTGATCGGCACGCTGGTCGGCTGTGGCGCCGCCCGGTGCGGCTGGGGTGCGTCCTCGTGCGGGGTCCCCATCTCGGGGTCTGGCTGTGCCGTGCTCGTGGTGGTCATTCGGCCTTCGATCGGGGCACGTCGCCACCTTCGAGGTGGTCGCGCAGACTGTCGTGCAGCTGGACATACGCCGCGGCCCGGTCCTCGAGCGGCAGGGCCTCGACGGCCGCGAGGCGGGCGTTGAGGTCACCGTTCAGCACGGGCTGTGCGGGTGCGTCTCCGGTGGGCGCGGGCGCCGGCGCAGACGGCGTGGGGCGCGGCCCCGGGCGACCCGGGGTCGGCCCGCTGGGCGGTCGTGCCGCATCTACTCCGTCTGCACTCACGTTTCCTAGGCTACCGTCCGAGATACAGACTCTCCGGAACGTTGAGTCCGTAGATCGGTCGTCCGGATGCCCAGATCACCGCGCAGGCGGCCCGCAACAGGTTGATGCCGTCGTCGCCAACGGCCATGATCTCCACGTCGGCGCCGTGGATGCGCACGCTCGCGCCCTCGACGGTGGCCCGGGATTTGTCCTTGGAGAACTCGGTCACCGGGTAGGGCTCGTGCAGCTGGCGCAGGTCCTCGAGAATGAAGGTCGGACGTTCCGCGGGGCCGGCGGCCAGGGCCTGTTTGGCCTTGTCGATGCCGGTGAGAACCAGCACCGACGGCATGCCGGCGCGGTTGGCGCCGAGGATGTCGGTGTCGAGCCGGTCGCCGATGAACAGCGGCGCGGTGGCCTCGAAACGCTTGACGGCTTCCTGGAAGATGGGGATCTCCGGCTTGCCGGCCACCAGCGGCAGACGGCCGACGGCGGTGTGCACCGCCGACACCAGGGTGCCGTTGCCCGGCGCGATGCCGCGGGCCTGCGGGATGGTCCAGTCGGTGTTCGTCGCGATCCACGGGATGCCCGCGTAGTCACCGTCGGGGGTGACGCCGGCGTTCAACGCGAAGCAGGCCTCGGCCAGCTGGGTCCAGCCCACGTCGGGGGCGAAGCCCTGCACCACGGCGGCCGGGGAATCCTCGGCGGACCGGGTCACGGTGAAGCCGTGCTTCTGCAGTTCGTCGACGAGCCCGTCGCCGCCAACGACCAGGATCCGCGAACCGGCGGGCACCTGCTCCACGAGCAGCCGCATGGCTGCCTGGGGCGAGGTGACGACATCGGACGGGGCCACGGTGAGACCGAGGTCGGTCAGGTGGCCGGCCACGGACGCATCCGTGCGGGACGCGTTGTTGGTGATGTAGCCCACCCGGATGCTCGCGGCGGCCTTGTTGAGGCCGTCGATCGCGTACGGGATGGCGTGCGGTCCGGCGTACACGACGCCGTCAAGGTCAGCCAGGACAACGTCGATCCCGGCCAGCGGTGTGGCCGGCTCAGTCAACGGGCGTCGTTTCAGGATCTTCGTCCACGCCCTCGGCGTCGTCGGTGGAGTCGTCATCGGCTGGAGCAGCGTCCTCGGTCTCGGTGATGGTGATGGTGTCGTCGGCCGTCTCGAGTTCGTCGGGCACGTCGGCGTTGTCTTCGTCGGCGGCGTCCTCGTCGGTGGTGACCTCGTCGGTCTCGTCGTCGGTGTCGTCCTTGTCTTCATCGAATTCTTCGTCGTCGAGTTCGACGATCTCGATGGTCTCGTCGACGTCGCCGTTCAGGGCGGCGTCGGCGCGGGAGGCACGTTCGTTCCAGACGTCGGCCTCGTCGGTGCGGCCGAGTTCTTCGAGCACCTCGGCGTACGCGGCGAACAGCTCGGAGCTGTAGGAGAACGCGGTCTTGGGGTCGAGCTGGGCGATCTCGAGCTCGCTCAGCGCGGCTTCGGTCTCCCCCAGGTCGAGGCGGGCGCCGGACATCGCGATGGCCAGGGCCACCTGAACGCCGGCCGGCAGGGTCGAGCGGTCCACCGAACGGCCGAGCTCGAGGGCGCGGTCGGGGCGGCCGACGCCACGTTCGCTGTCCACCATCAGCGGCAGCTGGGCGTTGGAGCCCGAGATGCGGCGGTAGGTGCGGAGCTCGCGCAGTGCCAGGGCGAAGTCGCCGGTGGCGTACGCGGTGATGGCGAGGCTCTCGCGCACCACGGCGATGCGGCCGGCACGACGAGCGGCGCTCATCACGTGACGGTGCGCCAGCTCCGGGTCTTCGTCGATGACCCGGGCGGCCATGGCCAGGTGACGGCCCACGGCCTCGGCGTTGTCCTTGGTGAGGGTCTTGAGCTCGTTGCGGGCGATGCGGTCGAGGTCCTCTGACGTGATGTCGTCGGGCAGCTCGGGGTCGTCGTGACGCGGGCGCACCGAACGCAGCTCGCGCTGCATTCGCTGCTCTTCGGTCATCTCCTCTTCGACGACGCGGGCGTCGCGGTCATTGCGGGCGGGGGCGCCGTCGCGGGTCCACAGCTTCTTGCCGGCGTCGCGCGGGGCTCCGGCGCGGGTCGGCGAGCCGCCGCGGGCGCTGTCCTTCAGCCACGGCTTGTTCTCCGTGTCGCGCTGCGGACGGTCGGAGTTGCCCTTGTACGCCGGGCGGTCGCTGTTGCCCTTGTACGCGGGACGGTCGCCGTCACGCTGGGGACGGTCGGAGTTGCCCTTGTACGCCGGGCGGTCCGAGTTGTAGGCGGGACGATCGCTGTTGCCCTTGTACGCGGGACGGTCGCCGTCACGCTGCGGGCGGTCGGAGTTGCCCTTGTATGCCGGACGGTCACTGTTGCCCTTGTACGCGGGACGATCGCCGTCACGCTGCGGGCGGTCGGAATTGCCCTTGTACGCCGGACGATCGCTGTTGCCCTTGTACGCGGGACGGTCGCCGTCACGCTGCGGGCGATCAGAGTTGCCCTTGTACGCCGGACGGTCCGAGTTGTAGGCCGGACGGTCGCTGTTGCCGCGGTACGGCGGGCGATCGCCATCACGCTGCGGACGGTCGGAGTTGTACGACGGGCGGTCGCTGTTGCCCCGGTACGGTGCACGCTCCCCGCCCTGCGGACGGTCGGAGTTGCCCCGGTACGGGGGACGGTCGCCATCCCGCTGCGGACGGTCGGAGTTGCCCTGGTAGCCCGGGCGGTCGTTGTTGCCGCGGTACGGGGGACGTTCCCCGCCCTGCGGACGATCAGAGTTGCCCCGGTACGGAGGACGCTCGCCGTCGCGCGCCGGACGGTCCGAGTTGTAGGCGGGACGGTCGCTGTTGCCCCGGTACGGTGCACGCTCCCCGCCCTGCGGACGGTCGGAGTTGCCGCGGTAGGGAGGACGGTCGCCATCCCGCTGCGGACGGTCGCTGTTCCCACGGTAGGGAGGACGCTCGCCATCCCGCGCCGGACGGTCGGAGTTGTACGCCGGACGGTCGCTGTTGCCCCGGTACGGTGCACGCTCCCCGCCCTGCGGACGGTCGGAGTTGCCACGGTACCCAGGACGCTCCCCGTCACGAGCGGGACGGTCGGAGTTCCCGCGGTACGGCGGACGCTCGCCATCGCGCTGCGGACGATCGTTGCCGCCGGTGTTGCCACGGTACGGCGGTCGAGCGCCGTCCTGGCGGGGCCGGTCCGACCCTCCGCGACCACCCTGGTAGCCGCCGGTTCGACGATCGCCGCTCCCGTTGTCGCGTGCGTCGTTCCCGTTGCGTTCCGTGGGGGTCACTGTTTATCTCCTGTAGGTGTGGCTATACGTACCGGACTACTTCTCCAGCGTACGTTAACGACAAAATGGCCACCCGAATGGGTGGCCATTTTGACTAAGTTAAGTCCGGCGGTGTCCTACTCTCCCACAGGGTCCCCCCTGCAGTACCATCGGCGCAAAGAGTCTTAGCTTCCGGGTTCGGAATGTGACCGGGCGTTTCCCTCTTGCTATGGCCGCCGAAACAATGTGCGATGCGCCGGCACCGGAGTGCCAACCATCAAGTCGTTTCGAACCATCAAGCTTCGATAGCTCCAGTCTACAGGACAACGCACCCCTCCCCCTCCGCGAACTGTGAGCTAAGCCCCTTCAATGCGCCCATCCTGGTGCTTAACTCACAGTTCGCGGATGCGCTCGGGTCGCGGCCGCCTGGCTGGTCGACCTCGTCGAGGCCCGGCACGGGGCATCCGCCGGCGCCCAGTCTTCGCGAACTGTGAGCTAAGCACCTTCGCGGGGCGCATGAAGGTGCTTTTCTCACAGTTCGCGGATGGGTCGGGTCCCGGGCACCTCGGTGGTTGCGGGGTCTCGACGGGCTCGACCGGCGGGTGGGCTGCGTCGCGGGGTCGTCGCGGCGTGGCCGTGCCCGCCCGGCGTCTGGGCGGGGTTCGCGAACTGTGAGCTAAGCACCTTCATGAGGCGGATGAAGGTGCTTTTCTCACGGTTCGCGGATGGTCTCGCCTCCCGGGCGCCGCCCGGCTCGGCAGGATCACGATGGGGGTGGGGGGTTAACGCAGAAAAGCCACCCCGTGGGGTGGCTTTTCTGTGTGTTTCTAAGTTAAGTCCGGCGGTGTCCTACTCTCCCACAGGGTCCCCCCTGCAGTACCATCGGCGCAAAGAGTCTTAGCTTCCGGGTTCGGAATGTGACCGGGCGTTTCCCTCTTGCTATAGCCGCCGAAACACCTGGTGATGGTGAATCGAATCTATATTTTTTAGTTATAGAGCCCTCCTGGGAGGGCGTTTGTTCTCGACCGTACATCGAGAACCACATAGTGGACGCATAGCAGCTTATTCAAACTGAGTGTTATCAAATTATCGGCTTATTAGTACCGGTCAGCTCCAAGAGTCTTTAGTCCTCTCTTCCACATCCGGCCTATCAACGCAGTAGTCTAGCTGCGAGCCTCTCCCCCTAAGGGATGGAAATCTCATCTCGAAGCCGGCTTCCCGCTTAGATGCTTTCAGCGGTTATCCGTTCCGAACGTAGCTAATCAGCGGTGCTCCTGGCGGAACAACTGACACACCAGAGGTTCGTCCATCCCGGTCCTCTCGTACTAGGGATAGCTCTTCTCAAATTTCCTGCGCGCGCAGAGGATAGGGACCGAACTGTCTCACGACGTTCTAAACCCAGCTCGCGTACCGCTTTAATGGGCGAACAGCCCAACCCTTGGGACCTACTCCAGCCCCAGGATGCGACGAGCCGACATCGAGGTGCCAAACCATGCCGTCGATATGGACTCTTGGGCAAGATCAGCCTGTTATCCCCGAGGTACCTTTTATCCGTTGAGCGACAGCGCTTCCACAAGCCACTGCCGGATCACTAGTCCCGACTTTCGTCCCTGCTCGAGTTGTCACTCTCACAGTCAAGCTCCCTTGTGCACTTACACTCGACACCTGATTACCAACCAGGTTGAGGGAACCTTTGGGCGCCTCCGTTACTTTTTGGGAGGCAACCGCCCCAGTTAAACTACCCACCATGCACTGTCCCTGAACCGGATCACGGTTCGAAGTTAGATATCCAGAGTGACCAGAGTGGTATTTCAACAATGACTCCACCTGAACTAGCGTCCAAGCTTCACAGTCTCCCACCTATCCTACACAAGCCACACCGAACACCAATACAAAGCTATAGTAAAGGTCACGGGGTCTTTCCGTCCTTCTGCGCGTAACGAGCATCTTTACTCGTAGTGCAATTTCGCCGAGTTCGCGGTTGAGACAGCTGGGAAGTCGTTACGCCATTCGTGCAGGTCGGAACTTACCCGACAAGGAATTTCGCTACCTTAGGATGGTTATAGTTACCACCGCCGTTTACTGGGGCTTAAATTCTCAGCTTCGCCTTGCGGCTAACCGTTCCTCTTAACCTTCCAGCACCGGGCAGGCGTCAGTCCGTATACATCGTCTTGCGACTTGGCACGGACCTGTGTTTTTAGTAAACAGTCGCTTCCCACTGGTCTCTGCGGCCTTCGAACGCTCCAGGAGTAAATCCCTTCACGCCTCAGGCCCCCCTTCTCCCGAAGTTACGGGGGCATTTTGCCGAGTTCCTTAACCACGATTCTCTCGATCTCCTTAGTATTCTCTACCTGATCACCTGAGTCGGTTTGGGGTACGGGTGACTAAAACCTCGCGTCGATGCTTTTCTTGGCAGCATAGGATCACTGATTTCACCCTTACGGGCTACCCATCGGGTCTCAGGCTTAATGAACGACGGATTTGCCTATCGTTCGCCCTACATCCTTAGACCGGGACAACCATCGCCCGGCTCAGCTACCTTCCTGCGTCACACCTGTTAATACGCTAACCGCACCAGCATAGGGTCGCACGCTAGGCCTCACGCTTCACCCCGAAGGGATCCATCTAGAGGATTCAGATGCTTAGCATTACTGGATTAGCTTGGACGGTTTTTCATCAGTACGGGAATATAAACCCGTTGTCCATCGACTACGCCTGTCGGCCTCGCCTTAGGTCCCGACTTACCCAGGGCGGATTAGCCTGGCCCTGGAAACCTTGATCTTTCGGAGGACGGGTTTCTCACCCGTCTTTCGCTACTCATGCCTGCATTCTCACTCGTGTAGCCTCCACGGCTGGTTTACACCGCCGCTTCGCTGGCCACACGACGCTCTCCTACCCATCAACACGGCTGAACCAACACCACAAGGGTGCGGCTTACCAAAAATATCAATGCCACAACTTCGGTGGCGTGCTTGAGCCCCGTTACATTGTCGGCGCGGAATCACTTGACCAGTGAGCTATTACGCACTCTTTCAAGGGTGGCTGCTTCTAAGCCAACCTCCTGGTTGTCTGTGCAACTCCACATCCTTTCCCAC